>Ga0233425_10000069_pt1 | contig 252513 bp, 242 predicted proteins | sample Watercolumn_Towu_2_FD_181712 | JGI IMG/M metagenome (GOLD analysis project Ga0233425, IMG submission 181712) | Freshwater microbial communities from Lake Towuti, South Sulawesi, Indonesia - Watercolumn_Towuti2014_140_MG | ecosystem: Environmental > Aquatic > Freshwater > Lake | place...
GGCGAGTGATCCCTGGCTCCGTCCCGGCTGCATAACCTGAGGGGGATCGGGCGACACCACCGCAGCGCCTTGGCAGGCGGCCGCCTGCCAAGGCGCATCGACGCTTCCAACAGGACAACGACGACCCCGTCCAGATACAAGGGGGGCTTCCCCGCAGCACGTCGCTTGCGGCACGCCCCCTCCACCAGCCTGCGGCTGGTCCCCCCCCGTGCCGGGGAGGATGATTTGCCTACCGCCCGCGCGCGACCAGTTCCGCCAGGTGCGAGTGCAACGCCGCCGCATTGGCCGCCCAGGTAAAGTCACGCACCACCGCGCGCACCGCCCAGGGGTCGGCCGCCTGATCCAGCACGTCGCGAATCGCGGCGGCGAATTCGCCCGGATCGGCCTGCGCGATCCGCCCGGCCACCCGGCTGGTCACGACATCGCCCGCCCCGCCGGCTGGGGTGATGACCACCGGCGTTCCGCAGGCGAGCGACTCGACCCAGGCATTGGCCAGCCCTTCGGAGGCGGAGGCCAATGCCATCACATCCGCAGCGCCCAGCAACGGTGGCAACTCGGCATGGGGAATCGCCCCGACCAGCCGCACCCGATCAGCGATCCCGGCGCGCTCGGCCCGGGCGGCGAGCGCGGCACGCTCCGGTCCCTCCCCCACGATCATCAGCGTGACGCCCGGCAGCCGGGCGACGGCGTCGATCACCACGCCATGCCCCTTCCGGGGGATCAGCGCGCCCAGCGACACGACCAGCGGCCCGGTAACGCCCAGCGCCTGTTTGGCCCCGTCGCGTTCGATCGGCTGGAACCGGCTCTGGTCGACGCCGGTATGGTGGACGCGGATGCGGTGTTTCGAGACGCCCAGCGCGGCCACGTCATCGGCCATTGCATCGCTGACCGCCAGCAAGCCGTCGGCCTGCATCGCCCCGCGCGCCACCTGATGACGGGTGGCGGGGGCGCGGCCCCAGAGGTGAATGTCCGCCCCCCGCGCCTTGATCGAGACGGGAACGCCGTAACGCCGCCCCAGCGCGACCGCCGCCGGGCCGTCGGGGAAGAAGAAGGACGCATCGATCACGTCAAACCGCGCTTCGTCGTACAGCCGGTCAAGTACCGGGATCAACGCGCGGATCAGGGCCGGGACATGGAAGCGTCCGCCGGTGCCGGGTATCGTCACGAAACGCGGTCGGCTGACGTCCAGCCCCGCCCAATTCTCGCGCAAGGGGAGTGCCGCCTGCGCACGGAATCGGGCCGAGCGAGCCAAAGGCCAGACCGGCAAGCCGATCGGCGCGACCACCCGGACGGCGACCCCGGGACGCGACGCCAGCGCGGCGGTCTGTCGTTCGACGAAGATGCCGAAATTCGGACGCGTGGCGTCGGGAAACAGGCTCGACAGGGTCAGCACGTTCAGCATGAGACCTCATACTCCTGTCGAGGCGAAAAGCGCAGATGTCAGGGCGTCATGACCGGCGCCGTCCGCCTGAACCACGACTTGCGTTTACAAGATCATAAATCCGACGGCCAAGATATACGCCATTCATCAACCCGACAGATCGCCCCTGACACAGTTGAGAGGACAAGCTATCCTTTCGACAGCTTTCAGGTGGGGGATTCGATGAGCCGATTCGGACGTTGGGGCGCGCTGCTGGCGCTGAGCGCGACGCTGGCGGGTTGCGGCGGTGACGGGGGCAGCAACAGTACGATCGGATCGAACACCGGTGGCGGCGGCACCGCAACCGGCACTATCGACGGCACCTGTTCGCTGCGCAATCGCCAGAACTGGGTCTGGGCGCAGATGAACGAATGGTACCTGTTCCCCGACACCCTGCCCGCCTCGCTCGACCCGACGCCCTATGCGACGGTCAGCGACTATATCGACAAACTAACCGAAACCGCGCGGGCGCAGCGCAAGGATCGGTATTTCACCTATCTGACCTCGATCAAGGAAGAGGACGCCTATTATAGCTCGGGCTCCTCGGCCGGTTTCGGCTGGCGCCTGACGGCCGACGCTGCGGTGTCGAAGCTGATGATCGCCGAATCGATGGAGGGCGGCCCAGCGCTCGCCGCCGGGATCGATCGCGGCACCGAGATCCAGGGCATCGGCACCACCCAGTCGAATATTCAGTCGATCGCCGATATCGTCCGCGCTGACCCCAATAACGGCCTGTACAATGCGCTGGGCAGCGACACGGCGGGGACCACCCGCTATTTCCGCGTCGCCGACTCGTTGGGCGGCAATGTCCGTACCGTGGCCGTGACCAAGGCGGACTTCACGCTTCAGCCGGTGTCGCCGCGCTATGGCACGCAGATCATCACCGATAACGGCCAGCGCTATGGCTATATCAACCTGCGCACCTTCATCAGCACCGCCGATCCGCAACTGCGCGCCGCCTTCGCGACCTTCAAGCAGCAGGGCATCACCCAGGTCATCGTCGACCTTCGCTATAATGGCGGCGGTGCCATTTCGATCGCCGACCTGTTCAACAACCTGCTCGGCGGCAATCGCCAGACGTCGGACGTGATGGGCTATGTCGCCTATCGCGCCAGCAAGGCGTCGAACAACCAGACGACCTATTTCGCGCCGCAGCCCGAATCGATCGTGCCGACCCGCCTCGCCTTTATCGGCACGGGCGGCACCGCCTCGGCCAGCGAGTTGGTCCTCAATCGCACCCTGCCCTATATGGGCGCGAATACGGGGCTGATCGGCGCCAACACTTATGGCAAGCCGGTGGGCCAGATTGCCCGCGACAATGCCCAGTGCGACGACCGGCTGCGCGTGATCGCCATCTCGCTGCAGAACGCCAACAAGCAGGGCGATTATTATAACGGTCTGGCTGGCGTGGTACCCGCCAGTTGCACGGCCAGTGACGACCTGACCCGCAGCATGGGCGATCCGCAGGAAGCCTCGACCCGCGCCGCGCTCAACTTCCTGCAGGGCAAGAGCTGCACCCCGATCAGTGCGAGTGCCAGTGCGCAGGCGGTCGGGACCGGTCCGCGCAAGCTGCTGCAGCCCGACCGTCCCTCGGTCGCACAGCGTGACGTGCCTGGCTTGTTCTAAAATCGGTGGAGGGGTGTCACCGCTGATGGTGACACCCCCCCGTCAGGGCTTCGCCCTGCCCCCCTGGAGGGGAGGGATTTTCAGAGCCGCTTCGTCCCCGCATAGGCAAATAGCGCATCGCCGTCTGCCGAGAGCGTCACCGTTTCCTGGCCCGTCACGGTCAGGCACTGGCCCGCCTTGAACGCAACGCCCGCGACCTCGCCCGACCCGGTGATCGGGATCAGCCACGCCGTCCGCCCCTCGGGCAAGGCCACCGCATGGTCGCCCGCCGCCCAGCGCTCCAGCACGAATTTGGGTCCTTCGACCAGGATGTCGCGCCCCTCGCCCGCCGGTCCCGGCGAGACGATCGGCTGATACGGCGTCAGATGCGCGACATCGACGCCGTCCTCCAGATGCAACTCGCGGTCGCTGCCATAGTCATAGAGGCGATAGGTTGTTTCGCTGTTCTGCTGAACCTCGATCACGGTCAGCCCGGCGCCGATCGCATGGATGGTGCCCGAGGGCGCGTAGTAGAAGTCGCCTTGCTTGACGGGTACCCAGTCCAGATCCGCCTCGACCGAGCCGTTCCGTGCATGGCTGCGCAACTGTTCCTTGGTCATCGGCGCCTTCGGCCCCAGCGCGATGGTCGAATCGGGCTCGGCGGTGAGGATGGTCCAGCACTCGTCCTTGCCGCGCGGCAGGCCACGGGCATGGGCCTGTTCGTCATCCGGGTGGACCTGCACCGACAGCTTCTCGCTGGTGAACAGATATTTGATGAGCAAGTCGGGCGAGGTGTCGCCGGGTTCCTGGAACCAGACTTCGCCGATGGGCACGCTGCCCGGCGCAACATCCTCGAACCCCGGATACAGCGTGTGGCGGCCCCAGGGTTTTTCGACGCGGTGGGTTTGGAGCATCGTGGCGGGCATGGTCGTTCGATTCCTTCCAATCGGGCGACGGCAGAACCGTCGGGGCCTTGGGGGCGTTCCGTGCCGCCCGGCCCGAGCTCGCCCCATGCCGCGAGCGCTATCGGAATGGCAAGTCGTCTGTCGTCACGGCCTATCGTTACGGTTGTGCGGGAAGGACTGTTCCCCGCCCCAATGCTGCGCTAAGGACATGCGCGATGCGTAACCCCCGTTCCCGTGCGCTGTCGCTGGCGCTGATCGCCGCTCTGGCCCTTCCGATCGCGGGTTGCGCCCGCAACCGTACCCGCACTGACCTGCCTTATGTCGCGCGCGACGTCGGCACGCTGTACACGGCCGCCAAGAACCGGCTGGACCAGCACCGCTATAAGGAGGCCGCGCTGCTGTTCGACGAGGTGGAGCGTCAGCACCCCTATTCGATCTGGGCTCGCCGCGCGCAGCTGATGAGCGCGTTCAGCTATTATCTGGGTCGCGACTATACCCAGTCGATCCAATCGGCGCAGCGTTTCATCTCGGTCCATCCGGGCAATCGCGACGCGCCCTATGCCTATTATCTGATCGCGCTCGGCTATTATGAGCAGATCCAGGACGTGACCCGCGACCAGAAGATCACCCGCCAGGCGCTCGACGCGCTGGGCGAACTGATGCGCCGCTATCCCAACAGCCGCTATGCCGCCGATTCGCGGTTGAAGGTCGATCTGGTCAACGATCACCTGGCGGGCAAGGAGATGGAGATCGGCCGCTTCTACGAGGATCGGCACCAGTGGCTGGCCGCGTCGATGCGCTTCCGCACCGTCATCGACAAGTACCAGACGACCAGCCACACGCCCGAGGCGCTGATGCGTCTGGTCGAGACCTATCTGGCGCTGGGCGTGCGCGGCGAGGCGGAGCGTTCCGCCGCCGTGCTGGGCGCCAACTATCCGGGCAGCGACTGGTATAACCGCGCGTACAAGCTGATGCGCGAATATCCGGTACAGACGATCCCCCCGATCCAGCCAGGCCAGCCCGTGGTGCCGACCGGTACGCCGGGTTCGGTCAATATCGGCCTGCCCGGCAGCGGCGGCACCGTCACGCCGAGCGCGGCGGCGCCGGGCCGCCCGACCCCGACCGGCAACAACAGCTCGCCCACGGGCTGAGTTTTCAGGTAAGTCAGCTTTCCTCCCCTGCAGCGGAAGGTTGCGGGCCGCAGGCTTGACGGAGGGGTGTCCCCGTGGCGAGGACGCCCATCCTCGCACCCGAGCCCCTCTCCACCAGCTTCGCTGGTCCCCCTCCCCTTGCTGGGACGGAATAAGATTCCGTAGTGACCGGCCCCCTTCCGAACAAATCGGGATCATTTTTGCGGCGGGGGATAACATCGCGCCGCATTTGGCTTTATATCGCGCGCCATGCTGACCGCGCTGTCCATTCGTGATGTCGTCCTGATCGAGGCTCTGGACTTGGATTTCGGCCGGGGCCTCGGCGTTCTGACCGGTGAGACCGGGGCGGGCAAATCGATCCTGCTCGACGCGCTCGGGCTGGCGCTGGGTGGGCGCGGCGACAGCGGGCTGGTCCGCCACGGCGCGGGACAGGCCATCGTTACCGCCAGTTTCGAGCCCCCCGCCCCCGACAGCCGCCTGGCCGTCATTCTCGACGAGGCGGGCATCGCGGTCGAACCGGGTGAGCCGCTGATCGTGCGGCGTCAGGTGAAGGCCGATGGCGGAAGCCGGGGTTTCGTCAACAGCCAGCCCGCCTCCGCCGCCCTGCTGCGCGAGATCGCTCCTTATCTGGTCGAGATTCATGGCCAGCATGACGATCGCGGCCTGCTCAACCCGCGTGGACACCGGATGATGCTCGACAGCTTTGGGCGGATCGACACCGGCGCTGTCGCCGCCGCCTGGGCGCAATTTCGCGAGGCCGAAGCCGCGTTGACCGCCGCGCGCGAGGAGATCGAGACGGCGGCCCGCGACCGCGAATGGCTGGAACATGCGGTCGCCGAACTGACCAAGCTCGCCCCCGAACCCGGCGAGGAAGAGGCACTGGCCGACCGACGCCGCACCATGCAGCGTTCCGAAAAGATCGCGGGCGAGCTGGGCGCGATCGAGGATCATCTGCAAGGATCGGACGGCGCGCTGGCGGGGTTGCGCCAGGCCGCACGCGTGCTGGAGCGGATCGGCGGGGACCATCCCGCGCTCGCCGAAGCGCTCGCGGCCATCGACCGTGCGGTGATCGAGGCGTCGCTGGCCGAGGAACGCCTGATCGAAGCGCAACGCGAACTCGCCTATGATCCCCGCGCGCTGGAAGAGGATGAGGCCCGGCTGTTCGAACTGCGTGGCATGGCGCGCAAGCATCGGGTCCAGCCCGATGATCTAGCCGAGCTGACCGAGCAGCTGCGCGGGCGGCTCGAACGGCTCGATGCGGGAGAGGAAGGCATCGGCCGACTGGAAGCGGCGGTCGCGACCGCGCGGGCCGCCTATGACAAACACGCTGCGAAAGTCACGGCTGCGCGCACAGCCGCCGCCGAACGGCTGGATCAAGCGGTAAAGGGCGAGTTGGCTCCGTTGAAGCTCGACGCCGCGCGGTTTCGTACCATCGTCGCACCACTCGAAGCAGCGGGGTGGTCGGCGGCGGGCAAGGACCGGGTGGAGTTCGAGATTTCGACCAACCCCGGCGCACCCTTCGCTCCCCTGATGAAGATCGCCAGCGGTGGCGAATTGTCGCGCTTCATCCTGGCGTTGAAGGTCGCGCTGGCCGAGGAAGGCGGCGCCACGACGATGATCTTCGACGAGATTGATCGCGGCGTCGGCGGCGCCGTGGCCTCGGCGATCGGCGACCGGCTGCATCGGCTGGCGGGCCGCACCCAGTTGCTCGTCGTCACCCACAGCCCGCAAGTGGCGGCGCGCGGGGCGGCGCATCTGCTGATCGCCAAAAGCCATGACGGTACCGTTACCCGTACCGGCGTCCGCGCCTTGAGTGACGAGGAACGGCGCGAGGAGATCGCGCGGATGCTGTCGGGCGCGACCATTACCGACGAGGCCCGAGCCCAGGCGGATCGATTGCTCGAAAGCTGACGAAATTTATAGAATGTTATTTTATAGCTGATAGAAAACTCGGCTGACGGAGGGGTGGGTCGTCGCCGGTTTTCATGGACTTATCGGATGCCGAATATCGTAGCTTCTATCGTTCCGACTGTCGATGCAAACGATATGACCGCCTTGATCGCGGGTCTGCAATCCTGCCTGGTCTTGGCCGACCGGTTGGAACTGCCGATGGTGGCAATCCATATCGAACAGGCCGTCAGCTGGATGATCGATCACGGCCAGGCCTTGGACGTGGCGCCGCCGGCAGACTCGGTTTCCTGAATATGGCGGGCCGCGCGGGCGCAACGGCTTGATCCCGCTGTCACGGCTGGACTAGCACGGGCCGCGTGACCGCACTTCAGACCCTGCCGCAGACCGATCTCGAAGCCGCCGCCGAGCTGGACCGCCTGGCGCGTGAGATCGCTCATCATAACCGCCTCTACCATAGCGAGGATGCGCCCGAGATTTCGGACGCCGATTATGACGTGCTGGTCCGCCGCAACACCGCGATCGAAGCCGCCTTTCCGCATCTGATCCGCCCCGATTCGCCCAATACCCAGGTCGGCGCCTCGCCCGCCGCGCATCTGGCCAAGGTGCCCCACGCGCGGCCGATGACCAGCCTGGACAATGCCTTTACGGACGAGGAAGTCGAGGAATTCGTCGGACGCGTCCGCCGCTATCTGAAGCTGGCCGAAGACGAGCCCGTCACCCTGACCGCCGAGCCCAAGATCGATGGTCTGTCCTGTTCGCTGCGCTATGTCGACGGGCGGCTGGTCCAGGCGCTGACCCGGGGCGACGGGGCGATCGGTGAGGACGTGACCGAGAATGTCCGCACCATCGCCGACATTCCCCAGACCCTGCCCGCCGACGCGCCGCAGGTCTTCGAGGTGCGCGGCGAGGTCTATATGAGCAAGGCTGATTTCGCCGCGCTCAACGCCCGGCTGGCTCAGGAAGCGGCCGACACCGGCAAGGAAGCGCGCCAGTTCGCCAATCCGCGTAACGCCGCCGCCGGATCGCTGCGCCAGAAGAACCCCGCGATCACCGCCGGACGTCCGTTACGCTTCCTCGCGCATGGCTGGGGCGAGGCGAGCGCGGTGCCGGTCGAAACCCAGTTCGACATGGTGGAGACATGGCGCCGCTGGGGCTTTCCCATCGCCGACGCCTTTGCCCGGGTCCCCGACGCCGCCGCCGCACTGACCATTTACCGCGAGATCGAGGCGCAGCGTGCCGACCTGCCCTTCGATATCGACGGCGTCGTCTACAAGGTCGATCGGCTCGATTGGCAGACGCGACTCGGCATTGTCGGGCGCACGCCGCGCTGGGCGGTCGCACACAAATTCCCTGCCGAGCGCGCGCAGACCACGTTGGAGAAGATCGACATTCAGGTCGGCCGCACCGGCGCGCTGACGCCGGTCGCGCGGCTGGAGCCGGTGACGGTCGGCGGGGTCGTCGTGACCAACGCCACGCTGCACAATGCCGACGAGATCGAGCGGCTGGGCGTCCGCCCCGGCGACCGCGTGATCCTGCAACGCGCCGGCGACGTGATACCGCAGATCGTCGAGAACCTGACCCGCGAGACACCGCGCGAGCCATTCATATTCCCCGACCACTGCCCCGAATGCGGGAGTCTCGCAACGCGTGAGGAGGGGGAGGTCGTCATCCGCTGCACCGGCGGGCTGATCTGCCCGGCGCAGCGCGTCGAGCGGCTGATCCATTTCGTATCGCGCCATGCCTTCGACATCACCGGGCTGGGCCTGGTTCGCGTCGAGGAATTCTTCCGCGACGGCTTGATCGCCTCGCCCGCCGACATCTTTCGTCTGCACCGGCATCGCGAAGCGCTGATCCAGCGCGAGCGCATGTCCGAACTGGTCGTCGACAAGCTGCTCGCCGCGATCGACGCCCGCCGCGAGATCGCGCTCGACCGCTTCCTGTTCGCGCTCGGCATCCGCCATGTCGGCGAGATCACCGCCCGCGACCTGGCCCGCCGCTTCGTGTCGATGGCGGGATTCCGTGCGATGATCGACGCCGCGCTCCAAATCCGCAGCCAGACCGTCCCCGCGCTGGGCGAGCCCGAACGCAAGTTCGAACTGCGCCGCCAGCGCGCGATCGTGGCGGCGATCGACACGCCCCAGATCGGTCCCGAAGTCGCCGACGCGCTGCTCGACTTCTTCGCCGAGGAGCATAACCGCGCCGTCGTCGACGACCTGCTGAGCGAAGTGACGCCCGCCGACACCGTCCACCGGACACGCGAATCGGAGGTGACGGGCAAGACCCTGGTCTTCACCGGCACGCTGGAAACCCTGTCGCGCGACGAAGCCAAGGCCCAGGCCGAAGCGCTGGGCGCGCGGGTCTCGGGCTCCGTTTCCGCCAAGACCGACCTGGTCATCGCCGGGCCGGGGGCGGGATCGAAGCTGAAAAAGGCGCAGGATCTGGGCATACCGGTGATCGACGAGGCCGCCTGGAACGTGCTGGTGGCAAAGAACTGACCGGCGCGGCGTCGCGTGAAACGCCCGTCACAAAGCGTCCGGGGCGGCGGCCAGGTCGCTCGTCTGACCTGGTAGCGGGCATCACCCCGCCCGGCCGAACGGTGCCTCCGATGATTTTCCGTACGATCTGAAATACATAGCGCCCGACTGTCCGCATGACCGTTGCCAAACTGCAACGCCCGCCAACGGAGTGCAGCCCCCCCTGTCCCTGCCCCGGTCTTTGTAACATAACGGCAATGTTCGTAGCGCAGGGGCACGCTCAACCGAGCCGCACAAGCGGTCGGACCGCGCCGCTTCGCGCGCGAAAAGGGGACTTATAACTCATGCGTAATTCGCTTTTCCTGGGCGCGGCTGTCATCGCGCTCGCCATTCCGGCGGCGGCGTCGGCTCAGTCGACCGGCTCGGTGGATGCCGAAGAAGTCGTCGTCACCGGCAGCCGCAATGACAGCGTCGGCGGCGTCAAGACGGTCGACACGACCCGTAACAAGGCCGTGCTGACGCAGCAGTTCATCAGCCGCCAGACGCCGGGTCAGAGCGTCAACGAAATCATCAACAATCTGCCGGGCGTCAGCTTCCAGAACAACGATCCGTTCGGTTCGGCTGGCGGCACGCTGACCATTCGTGGTTTCGACTCGACCCGCATCAGCCAGACCTTCGACGGTATTCCGCTGAACGATACCGGCAACTATGCGATCTATTCCAACCAACAGCTCGACCCCGAACTGATCGAGCAGGTCAACGTCAACTTGGGCACCACCGACGTCGACTCGCCGACTGCCGCCGCGACCGGCTCGACCGTCAATTATCGCAGTTTGATGCCCTCCGACAATTTCGGGGCGCGCATGGTCGGCTCGGTCGGCGACTACAGCTTCTTCCGTGTATTCGGCCTTGTTAACACTGGCGTCTTCACCCCTTGGGGCACCAAGGCATGGATCGCGGGCAGCAGCGCCACCAACGATGTCGTGTTCAACAATTACGGCAAGATTAACAAGCAGCAGTATAACGCTAAGGTTTATCAGCCAATTGGCGGCAATGGCGACTTCATCGCCATTTCGGGTCATTATAACCAGAACCGTAACAACTTCTTTGGTTCGGCTCCGCTGCGCAACGACACCAACGTCTTCACCTCGATCGGCGGCACCGGCCCGAACGCCGCTGCCCCAACACTGGTGACCGGTGCAGTCCGCACGGCGGGCACGGGTTCGAACAACCGCTTTCCCAATAGCCGCGACGAACTGCCATACAATGTGGCTCGCTGCCAGATTGACACGCCGCAAGCGGGCGTCAACGATGTGCCCAATAGCTGCGGCACCAGTTTCGACGAGCGCTACAACCCGTCGAATACTTCGAACATTCGCATCAATTCGCGCTTCACGCTGGCCGATAACCTCATCCTATCGGCTGATCCTTACTATCAGTACACCAAGGCCAATGGCGGCGGCACGGTGCGCGGTCAGGAAGGCGGCTTCACCCGCAACGGCCAGACCTTCTACGGCTTTATTGGCAACAACTATTATTTTGGTCGCGACTTGAACGGCGACGGCGATCTGCTCGATCGTACGACGGCCATTGGCGGCACCACAACCAATGGGGGCGTAACGCTGCTGGCCCCGAGCCAGACGGTCACGCACCGCTACGGCGTGATCTCGTCGCTGCGCTATGACATCGCGCGGGGCCAGACAATTCGTATTGCCTATACCCACGAATATGCGCGTCACCGTCAGACCGGCGAGTTGGGCTATCTTCAGCTGAACGGTCAGCCATTCGACGTCTTCCCGATTAATAACCCGATCCTCGCGGCGAACGGCTTTGCTGTGCAGAAGCGCGATCGCCAGTCCTTCGCGATCCTGGATCAGGTGTCGGGCGAATATACCGGCAAGTTCTTCGACGACGCCCTGACCATCCAGGCCGGTGTTCGCGCACCGTGGTTTAAGCGTGACCTGAACAACTTCTGCTTCGTCACCTCGGGCGGCGGCAATGTCGACTGTCTGGGCCGCGGCAACGATGCCGCAAATGCCGCTTATGCCGCTCAGAACCCATATTCGTACAATGCGACGACCAACACGGTCACGGGCTATGCTGTGCCGCAGCAGCGTGTCCTGCGCTACAACCGCGTCCTGCCGAGCGCGGGCTTCACCTATCGCCTGGACAGCAGCGCGTCGGTCTTCGCGAATTATTCGCGCGGTTTCCAGGTTCCGGGCACCGACAATCTGTATCAGACCCTGTACTATCCGGCGGGTACCGAGGCGGCCAATCCGAAGCCTGAATTCTCGGACAATTTCGACCTTGGCGCCCGCTACACGACCAATCGTATTCAGGCGCAGGTCGGCCTGTGGTACACCAAGTTCAGCAACCGCCTGGCCTCGGCCTATGACGTAGACACCCAGCAGACGATCTATCGCAACTTGGGCCGCGTCGATAAGTACGGCATCGACGGCTCCATCGCCTATCGTCCAGTCGACGATGTGACGCTCTATGTCTTCGGTTCATACCTGAAGTCGGAGATAAAGAACGACGTGGTGCTGGGCCGCTGCCCAACCACGCTGACGGCTGCGAACACCACGACAAACTGTTCGGCCGCTGGCGCGCCGGTCTATGCGCTGACCGCTGGCAAGCGAGAATCGGGTGCGCCAGTTTACACCTTCGGCGGCCGTGCCCAAGCCACGCTGGGTCCGGTTGACCTAGGTGTCCAGGCCAAGCGCACCGGGCGTCGTTATCTGAACGATCAGAACCTGCCGCAGTTCGCCTGCACCGTGGCGCTCATCAACAATGTGTGCCCGACCGTGGCCAACGTCCCTGCGTCGTTCAGCGGCACGCGCGGCATCCAGTACCAGACCTATGGCGCCTATGCTCCGGGCTACACGACCGTCGATCTTGACGCCCGCATCGCGCTGGGTTGGACCGGCATCGGCACGGACAAGACCTACATCCAGTTGAACCTTCAGAATGTGTTCAACACCTTCTATGTCGGCGGCTTGGGTCAGGCGGGCCAGACGGCCAATGTCGTCTCATCGCTACCCTTTGTGCAGATCGGTTCGCCGCGCGCGCTGATCGTGTCGCTCAACACGCAGTTCTAAGTCGAGACCGGGCGTTAGCGCCGAGTGGCTTCGGGGCCGTCCTTCCTCCGGGAAGGGCGGCCCTTCTTTTTTGCCCTTACCCGTCAGGCCGTGTAGATGTCGCCCGGCCATGGCCATCCATTCGCCCGTCGCGACGTCCTCTGCTTCGCTCCCCGCTTCCGATCCCTTGTCGGTGCGGCCGTTTTTCGAGAACAAGGCGCGCGCCTTCTGGACGCTGCAGGCGGCCGGGTGGTCGGGCTATCTGGTGCTGCGATCGGTGGTCGGAATCTCCAACGGTTTTTCGCTGGAGAAGATCATCCCGGTGATCATCGAGGCGATCCTGGGCTATTGCATCACCCTGCTGCTCTCGACGCTCTATGGCTATTACCGACGCATCCCGCGGATCATGGGGGTGTTCCTGACGCTGGCGACACTGGCCGCGGCGACGTTCCTGTACGCCGCGCTCAACGCCTTTTCCTTTTCGTTCATCACCACAACCCAGCCGGGCGTCACCGTCACGCTGCTGATCGGCAACCTGTTCATCACCTTCGTGGTGCTGGCGGGCTGGTCGGCGCTCTATTTCGCGATCAACTATTATCTGATCGTGGAAAGCCAGATCGACGAGATGCGCGCGCTGGAGCTTCAGGCGTCCTCGGCGCAGCTGGCGATGTTACGCTATCAGCTCAACCCGCATTTCCTGTTCAACACGCTGAATTCCATCTCGACGCTGGTGCTGCTGAAACAGACCGAGCGGGCCAATGCGATGTTAAGCCGGCTGTCAGCCTTCCTCCGCTACACGCTGGCGAATGAGCCCACGGCGCATGTCACCGTGGCGCAAGAGGTCGAAACGCTGAAACTCTATCTCGAAATCGAAAAGATGCGCTTTGAGGATCGTCTGCGTCCCAGTTTCGAGATCGACCCGCGGGCCGAGCGCGCGCGACTGCCCTCGCTGCTGCTGCAACCGCTGGTCGAGAACGCCATCAAATACGCCGTCACGCCGCAGGAGGAAGGCGCGGAAATCCGGGTCGATGTGCGACTGGTCGGGCAACGGGTGCGGATCGCCGTATCCGACACCGGCCCCGGCTTGCACGAAATCCGTCATTCCTCAAGCGTTTCGACCGGCGTTGGACTGTCCAATATCCGCGAACGACTGGCCCAGGCTTATGGCCCGGACCACCGTTTCGAATCCCGCTCCGCGCCAGCTGGAGGTTTCTCGGTCGAGATCGAGATCCCCTTCCAGCTTGAGAATGTGAACAGAGAGGCCGCATGACCATCCGTACCATCCTCGTCGACGACGAGCCCCTGGCGATCCAGGGCATGGAGCTCCGGCTCCAGGCGCACGACGACGTCGAGATCATCGAGCGCTGCTCGAACGGGCGCGAAGCGATCCGCGCGATCAAGACGCACAAACCCGACCTCGTCTTCCTCGATATCCAGATGCCCGGTTTCGACGGCTTTTCCGTGGTTCAGGGGCTGATGGAAGTCGAGCCGCCGCTGTTCGTCTTCGTCACCGCCTATTCCGACCATGCTCTCCGCGCGTTCGAAGCGCAGGCGGTCGATTATCTGATGAAGCCGGTCGAGGAAGCGCGCCTGGCCGATACGCTTGACCGGGTACGCCAGCGCCTGAACGAGAAGCGTGGCGCGGGCGAGGTCGAGAAGCTGAAGGAAGTGCTCGCCGAACATGCGCCCGAAGCGGTCGCCGATCTGAACGAGGGCGGCGAGGTCGCCTCCAGCCGGTTCGAGAAGCTCATCAACATCAAGGATCGGGGCCAGATTTTCCGGGTCGATGTTGATACTATCGAGATGATCGAGGCGGCGGGCGATTACATGGTCATCAACACCGGCGACAATTCGCTGGTCCTGCGTGAGACGATGAAGGACCTGGAAAAGCGCCTCGATCCGCGTCGTTTCCAGCGGGTGCACCGCTCGACCATCGTCAACCTGGACCTGGTCAAGCAGGTCAAGCCGCACACCAATGGCGAATGTTTCCTGCTGCTCGAATCGGGCGCGCAGGTGAAGGTGTCGCGGAGCTACCGCGACGTGGTGGCGCGGTTCGTTCATTGAGGCCAATTCCTCCCCTGCAAGGGGGAGGGGGACCATGCGCAGCATGGTGGAGGGGTGTCCCGCTATCGAGAAGGCGACACCCCTCCGTCGGCGCTCCGCGCCGCCACCTCCCCTTACAGGGGAGGAATAAGATTTACCGCAACCCCAGCATCTTGTGCGTCTGGAGCGTCAGCCGCCAACGCGGCCGCTCCATCACCATCGCGATGCACGCCTCGCGATTCGCCTCCGCCCGAGGATCGTCGAGCGGCTGGAGCAGGTGGTTTGCAAAGTCCCAGCCCTCTAACGCAACCGGATCGAGCCCCGCCTGCGGCCAGACCAGCTTCAGTTCCTGCCCCGACCGTTGGACGACCTCCGACCCCGCCTTAGGACTGATGCACACCCAGTCGACGCCCGGATGCGCCGCGATCGTGCCATTGCTCTCGATCGCGACGAAGAAGCCCGCCGAGTGCAAGCCATCCACCAAGGCATCGTCGACCTGAAGCATGGGCTCCCCCCCAGTCAGCACGACGAAGCGCTCATCCCGCGACTCGCCCCAAAATCCCTCGACCGTGGCGACCAGCGCCCGCGCATCGGCGAAACGCCCGCCGCCCAGGCCATCGACCCCGACGAAATCGGTGTCGCAGAAGCGGCAGATGGCGCTGGCCCGGTCCTGCTCACGGCCCGACCACAGGTTGCAGCCGGCAAAGCGCACGAACACCGCACGCCGCCCGGCCTGCACCCCCTCGCCCTGGAGCGTCAGGAACATCTCCTTGACGGCATAGCTCATGGCGTCAGCCCTGCGGCTTCACCGCATAGGCGGTGGGATCGGGAATGCCCGCTTCCTCGAACCCCTTCGAGCGCAGGCGACAACTGTCACAGAGACCGCAATGCAAGCCACCCGGCGCGGGGTCGTAGCAGGACCAGCTCAGCCCCATGTCGAGGCCCAGCCGCGCGCCTTCGCGCACGATATCGGCCTTGGTCATGTGCTGCAGCGGCGCGTGGATCTTGAACGGCTGGCCTTCGACGCCCGCCTTGGTCGCAATCTCGGCCAGCCCCTCAAAGGCGGAGATGAATTCGGGGCGGCAATCGGGATAGCCCGAATAGTCGAGCGCGTTGACCCCGATGAACAGGTCGCGCGCGCCCGCCGCCTCGGCCCAGCCGAGCGCCAGACTGAGGAAGATCGTGTTGCGCGCCGGGACATAGGTGACGGGAATGCCCGGCTGAACCCCGTCCTTGGGCACGTCGATATCGGCGGTCAGCGCCGATCCGCCAAAGGCCGACAGGTCGAGCGGCAGGACGATGTGGCGCTCGGCGCCGAGCGCATGGGCGACTCGACGCGCAGCGGCGAGTTCGATCTGGTGGCGCTGATTATAGTCCACCGAAAGCGCGAGGATATGATAGCCTGCGGCCTTGGCCGAGGCGGCGGAAATCATCGAGTCCAGCCCGCCCGAAACGAGCACGACCGCCATGGGAGCAGAAGATGTCATGATCTGGCCGCGCTACGCCGATTGGCGCGCCGTTGCAATGCCGGGGGTGGATCGGAAAAGAAACGGCGGGACCGCCAAGGCAATCCCGCCAAGGACCTGACCGGGCATGCTGATGACCCGGACGAGGGAGATTTCCGCTGCTGAAGCAGAAGCCGCTTGTAGCAGCCGGATGGTTAACAAATGGAAAAAACCGGTCCGTTTTAGTTCTTCAGCTTCCAGCCCTTGCGCAAAAGCGCGTAGCACAGCACCGCCATCGCGGCGTCGATGGCCAGAACGATGATCCCGCCCAGCGTTACCGGCGAGTCGGCCAGCCCCAGGAAGCCGTATCGGAACCCCGAAATGACATAGAAGAAGGGGTTGGCATGGCTGATCGCGCGGAAGGCTGGCGCCAGTCCGTCGACCGAATAGAAGGTGCCCGACAGCAGCGACAGCGGTACGACCACGAAATTGGTGACGGCGGCGGCATGGTCGAACTTCTCCGCCCAGATCGAGGTCAACACGCCGAGCAGCGCCAGAAATACCGAACCCAGCAGGCCGAACCACAGGACCGCGAAAAAAGCGTGCGGCGTCACATGCACCCCCGGCCAGATCGCCATCGCGGCCCACACCGTTACCCCGACCAGCACCGCGCGCGTCACCGCGCCGCCGACCAGCGCGGCCAGCAGCTCGGCCGTGGAGAGCGGCGGCATCAGATAATCGACGATCGTGCCCTGGATCTTGCCGACCAGCAGCGAGAAGCTGGCATTGGCAAAGGCATTGTTCATCATGCCCATCACGATCAGGCCCGGCGCGATGAAATCGGCGAACGGCACCTGCGCGCCCGCGACGGGCACGGCATGGCGGCCGCCCAGAGCGGTGGTGAAAATGATGAGATAAAGCAGCGTCGTGACCGATGGTGCCCAGATCGTCTGGAGCTGCACCTTGAAGAAACGGCGCACCTCCTTGATATAGAGGGTCTTGAGGCCGCCCCAGTTGATGTTCCGAATTACGGGCTCACCGGGGGCGGCGCGCACCGCCGAGTGGATTTCGCCGATGGGGGGCTGGCTGCTCATCGTCATAGCGCGTAACCGTTGCCGTGGCCGCCCGCAACCCGGTGCGATGGATGGAATGAGGAAAGGTTTCGAATGTCGTGGACCGATGAGCGGATCGATACGCTCAGGACGATGTGGGAGGCGGGGCAGACCGCCAGCCAGATCGCCGAAGCACTGGGCGGAGTCAGCCGCAACGCGGTGATCGGCAAGGCGCACCGCCTGGGCCTTCAGGCGCGGCCGTCGCCGGTAAAGGCCAATGAGCCGGCCGTCGTCGCCGAGGCGGTCGTCGCGGCCGCCCCGCCTGCGCCGGAACCGGAACCCGAGCCCGAACCGATTCGGGCCGCACCGGTCGTCGACGCCGAGCCCGCGCCCGAGCCGGTTCGCGAGCCGCAGCCGATCCTGCGCTCGGTGGGTCCCGGCGGCTTCGTTCGCCAGTCGCCCGGCGAGCAGCAGCCCCCGCCCTCGCCCGCCCCGCCGCGCCGTCTGGTCCCCGCCAAGCCGAGCCCGGAGATTGCGGGCAAGACCTCGCTGCTCGACCTGAACGACCGCATCTGCAAATGGCCGATCGGCCATCCGGGTGAGCCGGACTTTCACTTTTGCGGCGACAAGGTGAATCCAGGCTTCCCCTATTGCGTCGCGCATTGCGGCCATGCCTATCAGGCACAGCTGCCTCGCCGCGACCGCCGTCCGCCGCCGCCTTTGCCCTTTGGCGGCCCGCGCGTCCGCTAATATCTGGGTCATGAGAAAAGCCCGCCGGTTTCGCGACCGGCGGGCTTTTTCTTGGCTGGTGTAATCCCGTGGGCGTCGACTGAACGGCGTTCGGGGACCAATCTCCGTTCGGTCGAAGTACACGCCCCGTCGCTTTCCTCAAGCGACAGGGCGTGCCCCTCCCATCAGAACCGGAACGCCGCTGTCGCCCGCAGCGAGTGCCAGCGGAACTTGTCGTCCGACCGTCGGATATCCGTACCCGCCGTGTTGGGTGCCAGCACGAACGGGTTGGTCGCGGGGGCGCTGCCCTGGGTCACGCGGACGCGCGTGTCGTCGTCGCGATACTGATGGTACATATACTCCATGCCGATCGAGAAATTGCGCCCGATCTTCTGCTCGATGCCGCCGCCGCCGAGGAAACCGAACTGGTTGCGCTTGCCGCCGAGAGCAAAGGCGTTCGACCCGTTCGAGGTGGTGAACTCGCGGTTGATCCGGGCATAGCCGCCGCCAAACGTGCCGTAGAACAGCGTGTTGTTCGCCGCATATCCTGCGCGACCGCGAACCGAGGCTTCCCAGTCGATGCTGCGGGTCATGGTGTACCAGGCGGGCGTGGTCGAGAAGGCCGATACGCTGTCGGTGATCTCGGACTTACCGAACTCGCCCACTGCGCCATAGACGATGTTGCCGACCTGATGGTCGACGCCGACGCGGCCATAATAGGCGATGCCGTCCTTGTCGTTGTCGCAGCCGGTCGCGGCGTTCTGCGGCGACAGGACGCTGCGCGCGCGGCCGTTGCAGAAGCCCGGCGAGAAGGCGTTGGCGCCGGTCGAGGTCGTCACCACGTCGCCGAACCGCCCGTCGAGATTGCGGTCGAACAGGAAGCGCGAGCCGACATCGTTGGGCTGCACGTCATAGCCGAAGCTGCCGCCGACATAGACGCCGGAGAAGGGCGCATCGTCCGCCCCCGCATAGGTCCCGTCCTGCGCCATCGCGGGCGCGGCGATCAGCGCCGAGGCCATGGCCCCCGCCATCCAGAATTTCATCATCATCACTCCCGTACCCTTGGCATAAAGGTGACGGGCTAACGGACGGCAGTGGCCGAAATATCCCAGGTTAGATTTTCGGCAAAGTTTTGTTGCAATTCGGCCACGCGCCACGAAGCTGGCGCAAGCGCGTCTCAAGGCCTATAGTTCCCGTTATGTCCAATGATCTGTTCGCGGGCGGCGCCCGTCCCCAGCCCGCCTATGACGCCTCTTCGATCGAGGTGCTGGAGGGGCTGGAGCCGGTACGTCGCCGTCCGGGCATGTATATCGGCGGCACCGACGAGCGCGCGCTGCATCACTTGGCGGCCGAGGTGCTCGACAATGCGATGGACGAAGCGGTGGCGGGCCATGCCAACCGTATCGAGGTGAAGCTGGAGCCGGGAAACCGCCTGACCATTATTGACAATGGCCGCGGCATCCCGGTCGATCCGCACCCCAAATTCCCCGACAAGTCGGCGCTGGAGGTCATCCTCTCGACGCTGCACTCGGGCGGCAAGTTCACCGGCAAGGCCTATGCGACTTCGGGCGGTCTGCACGGCGTTGGCATCTCGGTGGTCAACGCGCTGTCCTCGGACACGGTGGTCGAGGTGGCGCGCGAGCGTATCCTCTATCGCCAGCGTTTCGCGCAAGGGACGACGCTCGGCCCGCTGGAAACGGTGGGTGCCGCCCCCAATCGGCGCGGCACCAGCGTCGCCTTCACGCCGGACATCGAGATTTTCGGGCCGGAGCTGCACTTCAAGCCCGCGCGGCTGCACAAGCTGGTCCGCTCCAAGGCGTATCTATTCGCGGGCGTCGAAATCCGCTGGCACTGCGCGCCCGAGCTCATCACCGACGACACGCCCGCCGAAGCGGTGTTCCAGTTCCCGGGTGGCCTCGCCGATCACCTGAAGGAACAGATTGCTGGCCGCGAATGCGCCACCGCCGACTTCTTTTCCGGCAATCAGGATTTCCCGGCCGAGCAGGGCCGCGTCGAATGGGCGGTCGCCTGGCCGCTGTGGAGCGACGGCAGTTATAGCTGGTATTGCAACACCATCCCGACCCCCGATGGCGGCACCCATGAACAGGGTTTGCGACAGGCATTGGTGCGTGGACTTCGTGCGTTCGGCGAGCTGGTGAATCAGAAAAAGGCCAAGGACATCACCGCAGACGACGTCATGGTCGGCTCCGAACTGATGCTCTCGGTCTTCATCCGCGAACCGCAATTTCAGAGCCAGACCAAGGACCGGCTGACCAGCCCCGAAGCGGCCGGGCTGGTCGAAAAGGCGGTGCGCGACCATTTCGACCATTATCTCTCGGCCAATATGGAGCGCGGCAAGGCGTTGCTCGGCTATGTGCTCGACCGCATGGACGAACGCCTGCGCCGCAAGGCCGAGCGCGAGGTCAAGCGCAAGACCGCGACCAGCGCGCGCAAGCTGCGCCTGCCCGGCAAGCTGACCGACTGTTCGGCGGACAGCCCCGAAGGCACCGAATTGTTCATCGTCGAAGGCGACTCAGCGGGCGGCTCGGCCAAGCAGGCGCGCGACCGCAAGACGCAGGCGATCCTGCCGATCCGCGGCAAGATCCTGAACGTCGCTTCGGCCACCTCGGCCAAGATCCTGCAAAATCAGGAGATCGCCGACCTGACGCTGGCGATGGGTTGCGGCACGCGCAAGGATTGCGACCCGACCCAGCTGCGCTACGAAAAGATCGTCATCATGACCGACGCGGACGTGGACGGCGCCCACATCGCCACGTTGCTGATGACCTTCTTCTTCCAGGAAATGCCCGATCTGGTGCGGCGCGGGCATCTCTATCTCGCCCAGCCGCCGCTCTATCGCCTGACCGTCGGCGCCAAGTCGCTCTATGCCCGCGACGATGCCCACCGGGCCGAGTTGGAGCGCACCGCGTTCAAGGGCAAGAAGGTCGATGTCGCCCGCTTCAAGGGCCTGGGCGAGATGAACCCCGGCCAGCTGCGCGAGACGACGATGGACCCCGCCACCCGCAGCCTGATCCGAATCACCCTGCCCCAGGAATATGAGGAGCGTGCCGGGGTGAAGGATCTGGTCGACCGCCTGATGGGCAACAACCCGGCGCATCGCTTTGCCTTCATCCAGGAAAATGCGGCAAGGCTGGATGACGAGGTGATCGACGCGTGACGCCTCGCCCATGGCCGACCTGTCGATCCGTTCAGCCTTGATGCAGGTCCGGCCATGGCATAATTCCATCCGCGGCCGTTTCTCCCACCGGTCGATCGAACCGAGACAAAGTGCTGCGCTGATCGCGCACGACATCGCCATGGGAGCCTGTGATGCTGGTATTTGCGCTACTTATACCATTCCTGCCGGTTCAGGACGGCACCGCGCCGATGGCAAGCGCCGATATCGTCGTGACCGGACAGCGTGTTGAGAAGGCGCGAAAGGCCCTGAATCAATGCCTGGCGCGCCAATGCCCGCCCCGCGACGACATACTCTTGTCGCTGACATTGGCGGACGCGCAGTTCATGGAAGGCGATTATCAGGATAGCCGCCGGACCCTGATCGCCGCGCGGCATCGCAACGCCCGGTTCGCCCGCCGCTATCCGCTGGAAGTAGCCGCACTGCACCGCGCGACGGGACGTCTATACAGCCTGAACGGCAGACCCGACCGGGCGCTGGGCCGCGGGGCCGATGCCGTCGATGCGCTGCAAACCCGCTTCGATCCGGTCAGCCGCGAGGTCCTGCTCCAGCGATTGAGCAATGGCGATGTCCTGCTCCGGACGCATCAGGTCGGGGCGGGCCTGGCCCGCTATGCCGATGTGGCCCGCGCGGCCGAGAAGGCCGGTTTGCTCGATGTGCAGGGCCTTGCCCTGCTGCGGCGGGCGATGCTGCTGACCGCCATGGCCGAGTCGATCTGGAGCTATCGCGACTTGGCCGAGCGGGCGCGCGCCGCGATCCTCGACAACCGCGATCCACGGTTCCTGCCCTTCCGCAATGCGGTACGGATAATGCCGATCCGAAACGCCCAGGATGAGGAGGCCCGCATGGCGGCGATCGACACCGTGATGGCGCAGCTCGAACCCGACCCCTCGTCCAACCCCACACCGCTGCTGGTCTATCAACCCTCGCTGCGGATCGACGATTTTCGGTTCGGTGTCGCCTCTGGCAATAGCGACCCGGCCTTTGTCGACATCAGTTTCCGCATATTGCCATCGGGGCGCACCGGCGACATCCATGTCATCAACCTGGTCGGTCCGGTAATACCCTTGTGGACGGACAATCTCATCAAGGCGATCGCGAAGCGCCGCTACGCTCCGTTGGCCCGTACCGACGGACAGCTGCGCCTCGAGCGGACGAGCTTTGTAGCGGACATTGTCGGCGGGACGTCGCCGGGTGCCGGTAGCGGTCCAGACGCCTTTGCAGGCGCGGGCATGATGCGCGCGGCCGCCAACGCGCCGTCCCGAATATCCCATCACAGCACGCAGCGGCGGTTGGAAATCATGGACCTGACTCCGACCTTCGGGGTGAATGCCGATGCACAGAAGCCATTGGCGGCCGCGACGAATTGATCGCGCCCCTCACGCCCCCTGCCCCTTCGCCAATGCGTTGACGGCGGCGTGGCATCGCCCCTATGCTTGCCATGGGCGGCCCTTGATGCCGCCCTTTGCTGTTTGAAGGAGACATCCCCGTGACCATCACCGCCCTGATGCCCGTTTACCCACGGTGCGGGGTGCGGCCGGTCCGAGGCGAGGGCGTCTATCTGTACGGCGAGGATGGCGAGCAGTATCTGGACTTCGCCGCCGGCATCGCGGTCAACGCGCTGGGCCATGGCCACCCGAAGCTGGTCGAGGCGATCGCGAAACAGGCGGCCACGCTGATGCATGTGTCGAACCTGTATGGCAGCCCGCAGGGGGAGCATTTCGCGCAGCGGCTGGTCGATTCGACCTTTGCGGACACGGTGTTCTTCACCAATTCGGGCGCAGAGGCGGTCGAGTGCGCGATCAAGACCGCGCGCCGCTATCACTTCGCCAAGGGGAACCCCCAGCGTCATACGCTCATCACATTCAACAACGCGTTCCATGGACGGACGCTGGGCGCGATTTCGGCGACCAACCAGCCCAAGATGCGTGACGGGTTCGAGCCGCTGCTGCCCGGCTTTGCCTATGCGCCGTTCGACGATCTGGAGGCAGCACTCGCGCTGATCGACGAGAACACCGCCGGTTTCCTGGTCGAGCCGATCCAGGGCGAAGGCGGCCTGCGCCCCGCCAGCATGGAGTTCCTGCAGGGGCTGCGCAAGGCGTGCGACGAGCACGGCCTGTTGCTGGTGCTGGACGAAGTACAGTGCGGTTATGGTCGCACTGGCAAGTTCTTCGCGCATGAACTTTATGGCGTGACGCCCGACATCATGGCGTCGGCCAAGGGCATTGGTGGCGGCTTCCCGCTGGGTGCCTGCCTGGCGACCGAGGAAGCGGCCAAGGGCATGGTGGCTGGCACCCACGGCTCGACCTATGGCGGCAACCCGCTGGCCATGGCCGCCGGTGAAGCGGTGCTCGACGTGATGCAGGAGCCGGGCTTCTTCGAGCATGTCGAGGCGATGGGCCAGCGGCTGCGCGCGACGCTGGAGCAGATGATCCCGAACTTCGATCATCTGTTCGAGGAAGTGCGCGGCCACGGACTGATGCAGGGTCTGAAGATGAAAAGCGACAGCCGTCGTTTCGTGGCGCATTGCCGCGACAATCACGGCCTGTTGCTGGTCGCGGCGGGCGAGAATGTCATCCGCATCCTGCCACCGCTGACCATCGACGAGAGCCACATCACCGAGTTCGCGACGAAGCTGTCGGACGCCGCGCGCGTCTATGTCCCCGCCGCCGACGATTGATGATCTTTGCCACCCCGGCGGCACCGACCGCCGGGGGACGGAGTACAGACCCATGACGATCCGCCACTTCCTGAACCTCGCCGACGCCGGTCCCGAGGGTGTGACCGCCATTCTGACCGATGCACAGGCCCGCAAGGCCGCCCGCGCCGGTTTCACCAAGGGCCGCATCGATGCCGATGCGCCGCTCGCGGGCCACGTGCTCGCCATGGTGTTCGAGAAGAACTCGACCCGCACCCGCGTCAGCTTCGACATGGCGATCCGCCAGTTGGGCGGCACGTCGATCGTGCTCGATGCAGGCACCATGCAGCTGGGCCGGGGCGAGACGATCGCCGACACCGCGCGCATCCTGTCGGGCTATACCGACGCGATCATGATCCGCACCGACGATCATGCCAAGGTCGAGGAGATGGCCCACTATGCCAGCGTGCCGGTCATCAATGGCCTGACCGACCTGTCGCACCCCTGCCAGATCATGGCCGACCTGCTGACCGTGATCGAGGCGGGCAAGACACTGTCGGGCCTGAAGGTCGCGTGGCTGGGCGACGGCAACAACGTCCTGCACTCGATCGTCGAGGCAGGCGGGCTGCTGGGCTTCGACGTGGTCGCTGCCTGCCCCACCGGCTATCATCCCGAGCCGGGCACGCTGGAACTGGGCCAAGGTCGCGCGACCTGCACCACTGATCCGCGCGCAGCGGTCGAAGGGGCGGACATCGTCGTCACCGACACCTGGATTTCGATGGGCCAGGCCCATGCCGAGGAAAAGCTGGCCGCGATGATGCCGTTCCAGGTCAATGCCGACCTCATGGCGCTGGCCAAGCCCGATGCCAAGTTCCTCCACTGCCTGCCCGCGCATCGCGAGGAGGAAGTCACCTCGGACGTGATCGACGGCCCGCAGTCGCTGATCTGGCCGGAGGCGGAGAACCGCCTCCACGCCCAGAAGTCGATCCTGCGCTGGTGCTTCGGCCAGATCGGTTGATCGCGCCTCGGCATTACCTATCTATGGAAAGGCCGGCGGCTTCGTCGGCCTTTTCTCTTTCCCCTGCCGCACTGGCACCATATCGCCCGGACATCCTCCGGTGCGTAAAGGCACGAGCATGACCGACATCACCCTGCCCGACCTCGACCGCGCCATCGCGTTCACCATCCCTGAGCAGCATGCACGTGGACGGATGGTGCGGCTTGGCCCGGTGCTCGACGAGATTCTGGCGGCCCATGCCTATCCCCCGGTGATCGAGCGACTGCTGGCCGAGGCGCTGACCCTGACCGCGCTGATGGGGGCGACGCTGAAGGATACCAGCGGCCAGCTGACCATCCAAACGCGTAGCGACAGCGGCGTGATCCGGCTGCTCGTCTGCGATTATCGTGGCGGCGAACTGCGGGGCTATATCCAGTATGACGAGGACCGGCTGGCCGAGCTGCCCGCCGACCCGACGCTGTTCGCGCTGTTCGGCCAGGGCTATCTGGCGATCACCTTCGACCTGGCGGTGACGGGCGAGCGCTATCAGGGCATCGTGCCGCTGGATGGTGAGACGCTGTCCGCCGCCGCCGAAAGCTATTTCATCCAGTCGGAGCAGATACCCAGCCTGCTGCGCGTCGGGATCAGCAAGGGACCGGACGGCCGCACCGTCGCGGGCGGCTTGTTCCTGCAGCATCTGCCCGAGGGCGAGGAAGGTCGCGAGCGGCTGCACGTCAAGCTCGATCATCCCGAATGGGAGCATGTTCAGGCGCTCGGCGAGACGATGCAGGTCGAGGAGCTGGCCGACGCCGCGCTGCCGCTGGAGACGCTCGTATGGCGGCTGTTCCATGAGGAGCAGAATGTCCGCGTGTCGGAAAGCCCCGCCATCGTGCGCGGCTGCCGCTGCTCGGCCGAGTATATCGCCAGCGTCATCACCAAATTCTCGGTCGAGGAACGGCGCGAGATGGCGGATGCCGACGGGCTCATTCAGGTCGATTGCGCCTTTTGCGCCAAGAAATTCCCGGTGCGGTTCGACGCGGAACCGGCGGCCTGACCAGAAAATCCTCCCCGCGCCGGGGAGGATCAGCCGCCCAGCGCCTCGACCAGCGCCTTGACCTTTTGCTGGCGCCATTGCGGCAGCGGCGCCACCAGCCAGTAGCCCATGCGCGAGGGCACGGCTTCGCCGGTGGCGACGACCCGACCCTCGGCCAGATCACGTTCGGCGAGCAGTTGCGGCACGATCGCACGGCCCAGCCCTGCCGCGACCGCGTCAATGGCGAGCCCCGCATCGGTGACGCGGACGAGAGGGACGCCTTCCTCGGGCGCGCCCGGCCAGGCGATCAGGGGAGCATCGGTCGGGCCGATCGGAATCATCCCGTCCGACTCGATCGCCTCGCCCTCCAGCCCGCCTGGCCCGTCGCCCCAGCGGATGGCGAGGTCCAGATTGGCCTCGGTGAAGTCGAGCCCTTCGTCCGACGCGATCAGCGAGAAGCGCAGGTCGGGATCGCGCGCGGCGATCGCGGCTAGGCGCGGCATCAGCCATTTCTCGGTCACGTCGCGCGGCGCAGCGATGGTCAGCGACTTGGACGACTGGCCCGCCTGCATCGCGCGCACCGCCTCCTCGAACTGCAGGAAGCCGGCGCGGAGAGGCGCAAGCCCCGCTTCCGCTTCGGGCGTCAGCTCCAACCCGCGCGTCGTGCGGCGGAACAGCACGACGCCCAGCGTATCCTCCAGCGCGCGGATCTGCTGTCCCACCGCCGCCGGGGTCACGGCCAATTCATCGGCGGCACGGGTGAAGCTCAGATGGCGGGCCGCGGCATCGAGCACGCGCAGGCCATTGAGCGGCAGATGCGTGCGCTTCATGATTCCACCGCCGGAGCGATCAGCGCGAAGTGCGGGATGGCGACGTCGAATGTCACGCCATCGCCGGCGACCATACGATAGCTGCCCTGCATCGCACCGCTGGTCGTCGCCAGCGGACAGCCAGAGACATAATCATAGGAGGCACCCGGCTGGATCACCGGCTGTTCGCCGACCACGCCCTCGCCCTCAACCGAGTGGCGTGCGCCGCGCGCGTCGGTGATGATCCATCGGCGGGTGAGCAGTTGGACCGGCTGGTCGCCCCCATTCTCGATGCGGACATGATAGGCCCAGAACCAGCGCCCGCGCTGCGGCTCGGACTGTTCGGGCAGATAGCTGACCGACACCCGGACCGTCACCGGCCCGGTCGTCAGCGCATGGGGAAAGAGGGCCTTCACAGACCCACGGCGCGCAAGGCCTGGTCGAGGTCGTCGATCAGGTCATCGGCGTCTTCCAGCCCGACATTCAGGCGCAGCATCCCCTCTCCGATCCCCATCTCGACCCGCTTTTCCTCGGCGACGCCCGCATGGGTGGTCGAGGCAGGGTGGGTCATCAGCGAGCGAGAGTCGCCGATATTGTTGGAGATGTCGATCAGTTCCAGCGCGTCGAGCAGGCCATGCGCCTGGGTCCGTCCGCCGTCGAGTTCGATCGCGAAGATGCTGCCGCCCGCCTTCATCTGGCGCATGGCGAGCGCATGTTGCGGATGGCTGGGCAGCGCCGGGCACAGGACGCGCGGCACCCGGCCCTCGAGGAACGTCGCGACCTTCAGCGCGGATTCCGACTGGCGATGAATACGCAGGTCCAGCGTCTCCAGCCCCTTCAGCACCACCCAGGCGTTGAACGCCGACAGCGTCGGCCCGGTGTTGCGGGTGAAGGGCAGCAGCGTGTTGGTGATGAAGTCCTCGGTTCCGCACACCGCGCCCGCCAGCACGCGGCCCTGCCCGTCCATCATCTTGGTGGCGGAATAGGCGGTCACGTCCGCGCCGAAGTCCATTGGCCGCTGGAGCGCGGGCGTCGCAAAGGCATTGTCGACGACCGTGGTGATCCCGCGTTCCCGCGCGATCGCGCAGATCGCCTCCAGGTCCGCGACGTCCATCGTCGGGTTGGCGGGCGTCTCGAAGAAGAAGACCTTGGTTTCGGGGCGCACCGCGTCCAGGAAGGCCTGCGGGTCGCGCGCATCCACGACGGTCGTGGCGATGCCGAACTTGGGCAGCAACGTGTCGGTCAGCCACCGACACGATCCGAACGCCGCGCGGCCGCCGACCAGATGGTCGCCCGCCTGCAACTGGCAGAGCAGCACCGCCGTCATCGCCGCCATGCCCGACGCCATGGTCCGGCACGCCTCCGCCCCTTCGAGCAGCGCGATACGCTGTTCCAGCATCTCGACCGTCGGGTTCTGGAGACGGGAATAGGTCATTCCCTCCTGCTCACCCGCGAACCGCGCCGCCGCATCCCCCGCCCGGTCATAGCAATAGCCCGAGGTCAGAAAGAGCGCCTCGGACGTTTCGCCATATTCCGATCGCGCGGTGCCGCCGCGTACGGCCTGCGTTGCGGGACGCCATTTGGTGGTGATCGAGCGGTCTTGGCCAGTCTTGCGCTTCATGCCCGCCCATTTGCCGGTCCGGGCAGCGGGGTTCAAGGATATTCCGACGCCGCCGCCATATGTCACCGTTACGGCAGCGGAACGGAAAAGCGCCCGATTCGGTTATTCCCCCCCATCCAACAGGGAGAATGACCATGAACATCCGCATCGGCCTGCTGCTGGCCGCAAGCCTGGCGTCGCTGTCCGCCTGCAACGGCAAGGGCACCGACAAGTTGGCCGAGAATGTCGAAAAGGCCGCCGACAACCGCGCCGACGGCATGGAAAGCCAGGCTGACGCGCTGCGCAACCAGGCCAAGATGCTCGACAAGCAGGCGGAAAAGACCCGCGACTATGCCGAGGATCGCGCCGATGCGATCAAGGCGGCGGACGTCAACGCCGCCGCGATGAACCCCGAACAGCGTGAAGCGGTCATCGACAATCAGGCGGCCGCAGTGCGGTGACCCCCGAAAATTCCTCCCCTGCAAGGGAGGTGGCAGTCCGCAGGACTGACGGAGGGGTGTCCACGCCAGCGGCAACACCCCTCCACCACCGCTTCGCGGCGGTCCCCCTCCCCTTGCAGGGAGGAATGACGTTACTGCGCCTCGCGGTGGTTCGTCACCTTGCCATAGATCGGCTTGTCCACCGTGCTCAGCCGGTCGCTGGCATCGCCGGTCAGGTCGAAGAACAGCACTCGGTTCGCTCCCGCCTTCAGCCACGGCGCCGGCGTGTAGAGCGTGTGGACCGGCCCGATGCTCCAGAAGCGACCGAGATTATGGTCGTTCAGCCACAACTGCCCCTTATGCGCGCCCCGCATGTCGAGATAGGTGTCGCCGGGCTTCGCGACCGTCATCTCCGCTTCGTAGAAGCACGGGCCGCTGCACGGCTTGGCCGACAGTTTCAGCGACGACAGATTATCCATCGGCAGGCGGAACATCTGCCAGTCGCTCAAGGGCGCGCCCGCCAGTGTCACCGCGCCGGTGAGGCCCGTCTGTTCGGTGCGGATCGCGTGGGAATAGTTCACCCGGCCGGTATTCTCGACCAGGATGTCGAGCGTTGCGGGCTTGGCACGGGCGGGCAGTTCAACCGTCTCCTGATCCAGCCGCCGGTCGAGCGTGCCGACCAGCGCGCGGTTGAGATAGACCTGCGCATAGCTATGCATACCCTTGAGCGTCAGCGTCTGCGCAGGCCCCGCAGGAACCGCAACGCGGTAGAGGACATAGCCATAATTCTGGTCCAGTTCCTCGAAGGTCTTCGGCTGCGCGGCACGCACAGGCGCGGGGAGATTGTCCCATAGCGATGCGCTGCGCCGGATGCCCGACACCGGGAAGGTCGTCGCAACCGTGGGCGCGGGCGTGGGCGCGGCGGGCTTGCCGGTCACCTCGGCGATGGCGGCGGCGATCAGGCCGTATTTGTAGCGCGGATTGCCCGCCTCATCGATCGGCGCGTCATAATCATAGCTGGTTGTGTCGGGGTGATAGTCCTTGCCGGTGTGCGAATCCGCGCCGTTCATCCAGCCGAAGGTGGTGCCGCCATGGACCATATAGAGCGAGATCGAATAGCCGCGCTTGAGCATATAGGCCATTTCCTCGGCCTCTTTCTTGCCGTCGGTCTCGTGATGCTCCTCGCCCCATTTGTCGAACCAGCCCGCCCAATACTCGCCGACCATGCGCAGGCCATCGGGACGATAGGCTTCCAGCTTGGCGACCGAACTTTGCGCGCCGCCCGAGCCGAAATTGACGACGGAAGGCAGGTTGGGCAACGAGCCCTTGGCCAGATCACCGCCCTGGTTGGAGGTGAACAGGACGCCGTCGGCGAACCCGGCGCGCTTGTAGCTCGCCTCCAGTCCGCGCAAGTAAGCCTGGTCGTCGCCGAACGCGCCATATTCGTTTTCCAGCTGCACCGCGACGATCGGCCCGCCATTCTTCAGCAGCAGCGGCTTCACCTCCTGCCCCAGCCGCGCCAGCCAGCGGTCGACGGCGGCGGTATATTTGGGGTCGGTCGAACGCAGCACCAGCTTGCGGTCCTTAAGGAGCCAGGCCGGATAGCCGCCCAGCTCCCACTCGGCGCAGACATAAGGACCGGGGCGCAGGATCACGTCCAGCCCCTCAGCCTGGGCATCGCGGATGAAGGCGACGATGTCGTTCTGGCCGCTGAAGTCATAGACGCCCGGACGTGGCTCGTGCGCGTTCCAAAAGGCATAGGTGGTGATGGTGTTCAGCCCCATCGCCTTGGCCTTGCGCAGGCGGTCGCGCCAATAGCCGCGGGGGATGCGGACATAGTGCATCTCGCCCGAAATCACTTGATGCGGCTGGCCGTTGCGCAGGAAACCCTTGCCCTTCACCTCGAAGATCTTGGCCGGGCCGTCATTGCTGGTCGCGCTCTGCGCCGACAGCGGCGACCAGGCCGTTGCTGCCATGATGGCCAGGATCATCGGTCGGAACCGCTGCGTCACATCACTCTCCCGTTCTTCTGTCGCGTTTCGCACAGCCGGGGTTCCGGACACCGCCTCACCCGCCTCCGCTTCGGCCCTATGGGTGCCATGCAAATATGGGGTTCGTCAAATTGTCTGACGAATCGGATTTGGGCATTACCCCGCGAAGCGAGGGTAGGAAGGACGAACGATCGAGCGGCCTTCCGCTTGGCGGCGGCCATGCGGCATTACGGGTGAAAAACCATTGTGCCCCCCGACCTGCCCGGCCATGACCGGGGCCATGCGCCGCCTGCTCGCTCCGTTCCACCGCCCCATCCCGGCGCTATTGGCCATGTTGGTCGCGGCGCAGGCCCTGTTCGGCTGGCGGTTGACCATGCCGCACACGCTGGTGTTCGACGAGATCCATTACGTCCCCGCCGCACGCGCGTTGCTGGCGCTGGAAGGGCCGGTCAACATCGAGCATCCGCTGCTCGGCAAGACGTTGATCGCCGCCGGGATCCTGCTGTTCGGCGACACTCCGCTGGGCTGGCGGGCGCTGTCGACGGTCGCCGGCACGGCGATCGTCGGGGGCGTGTTCGGCATCGTCTGGCTGATGACCCGGCAAACGCGCGCCGCGGCGATCGGGGCGCTGCTGACGATCGTCAACTTCATGGTGCTGGTGCAGGCCCGGATCGCGATGCTCGATGGATTCATGGCGGCGTTGGTCGTGCTCGCGGTCGCAGCGATGGGTTGGGCGATGCGCGGCAGCGCGACGCAGAGCCGCTGGCGATGGATGCTGGGCGCGGTGCTGCTGGGGCTGGCGGTCGGAGTGAAATGGGCGGCGGTGCCCTATCTGGGCTATGCGGCGATCGGCCTTGCCCTGATGAAGCGCCATGACCCGAGCCGCTGGCCGGGGCTGTCATGGTGGTCGGCCTGGGGGCTGCTCGGTCTGGGGGCTGGGCTGGCCTATTCGGCGACCTTTGCACCCGCCTTCTTCTATGCGCGTGAGCCGATGACGCTGGCGGGGCTGCTGCCTTTCCAATGGGAGATGTATGCGCGCCAGACCCAGATCCTGCCACCGCATGTCTATCAGTCGGCGTGGTGGAGCTGGCCGGTGATCGGGCGGCCGATCTGGTATTTTTATGAGGTGGCCGACGGCGCGCAGCGAGGCATCTTCCTGCTCGGCAATCCGGCGGTGATGTGGGGCGGACTGGTCGCGGTGGCCGCTTGTGCGCTCGGCTGGCTGCGCACGCGCGAGATACGGTTGGGCATCGCTGCGGCCCTGTGGATCGCGGGGTTCGGGGTCTGGGCGATCATTCCCAAGTCCCTCGGCTTCTATTATTATTACTTCCTGCCCGCGATCTGGCTGTCGGTCGCGCTGGCGGTGGCGATCAACCGTTGGCGCGGATGGATGCGGGACTGGGACGAGGCTTATCTGGTCGCGGCGATGTGTCTGTTCGTCTATTTCTACCCGATCCTGACGGCGGGGCCGCTGGCGGGGCCGAAGTCGTTTGCGCGCTGGGCCTGGTTCACAGACTGGCGGTGAGGGATCAGTACCGTCCCCACACGAACCGCGACGACAGCGCATAATTCCACACTGCCCCGACCAGCACGCCGATCAGCGCCGAGATCGCCCACTCATTCGCCCGCGCATCGTGCAGGAAGGCCGCGACGCCGACATTGGCGATCGCCCCCACCGCACAGACCAGACAGAAGGACACCCAGCCGTCGAGCAACGGCTTGAAGCCGCGCAACCGCCGATCGCGATAGGTCAGCGCGTTGTTGAGGAAGAAGTTGAACGTCATCGCCGCCGTCACCGCGACGATCTGACTGGCCAGGAAGGTCGCGCCCAGACCCACGAAGAACAGGCTGAGCACCGCCATATGGACGCCCACCCCCAGCACGCCGATCGCCGAGAACATGGCGAAGCGCACGGGAATGACCTTGCCGAACCGGCGGTCATAGAGCGCGATCAGATATTCCATCGCGACGACATGATCGAGCTTGGACTCGCCCTCGGTCCGCACGCGGAAGACATAGGGCATTTCGGCGGCGCGAAGCGGGCGTGGCGAGGCGCTCATGATGTCGAGCAGGATCTTGAAGCCGATGCCCGACAGATGCGGCACCGTCTCGCGCGCGATCTGGGTGCGCACCATGAAAAAGCCGCTCATCGGATCGGACAGGTCGACGTTCAGCACCCGCTGCGACAGCTTTGTCGCAAAGGCTGATTTGGCGACGCGGTCGCGGTCCCAGTCGCCCGTCCCGCCGCCATCGACAAAGCGCGATCCCACGACCAGGTCGAGATCGGGCTCGGCCTGCAACCGATCGAGCATCCCGGGCAGCAGCGTCTCGTCATGCTGAAGGTCGCCATCGATCACCGCGACCATGGGGGCAGCGGTCGCACACATCCCCTCGATACAGGCCGAGGACAGGCCGCGCCGCCCGATGCGCTGGATCACGCGCACCCGCGGGTCGACACGCCCCAGCTCGCGGGCGGCGTCCGCCGTCCCGTCCGGGCTGTTGTCGTCGACGAAGATCGCCTCCCACCGCCGCCCGGCCAGCGCCAGGTCGAGCTTGGCGATGAGCACGGGCACGTTGGCGCGCTCGTTGAAGGTCGGGATGACGACCGCGAGTTCCAGGAGCGCGCTCATGCGGGTCAGAGGCGTTCGAGGATCGCGTCGGCCATGGCGCGGGTCGACAGGCTGCCGCCCAGATCGCCGGTCCGCGCGCCGTCCCGGATCGCGCCCGCCACCGCCGCGTCGATCCGGTCGGCGGCCTCGGTGAGCCCCAACGAGTGGCGCAGCAGCATCGCCGACGACAGGATCGCGGCGCACGGATTGGCCTTGCCCTGCCCCGCGATGTCGGGCGCCGAGCCATGGATCGGCTCGTACAGCCCCTTGCCCGTCGCCCCCAGCGCGGCCGAGGGCAGCATCCCGATCGAGCCCGCACACATCGATGCCTGGTCGGACAGGATGTCGCCGAACAGATTGCCGGTCAGGATCACGTCGAACTGGCCCGGATCGCGCACCAGCTGCATCGCGCAATTGTCGACATACATATGGTCGAGCGCGACCTCGGGATAATCCTTCGCCACCTCGATCACCACGTCGCGCCACAGCTGCGAGGTTTCCAGCACATTGGCCTTGTCCACCGACAACAGGCGGCGGCGGCGGCGCATCGCGGTCTCGAAGCCGACCCGCGCGATCCGCGCCACTTCCTGTTCGTCATAGCGCATCAGGTCATGGCCTTCGCGAAGGCCCGCCTCGGTGGTGCCGCGACCCTTGGCACCGAAATAGACGTCGCCGGTCAGTTCGCGCACGATCACCATGTCGATGCGCCGCGCGATGTCGGGGCGCAGCGAACTGGCATCCTCCAGCCCCTCGAACAGCCGTGCGGGACGCAGGTTCGCGAACAAGCCGAACGCCTTGCGCAGCCCCAGGATCGCCTGTTCGGGCCGGTGCGCGCGCTCCAGATTGTCGAAGCGCGGATCGCCGACCGCGCCGAACAGCAGCGCATCGGCGCGGCCCGCCACTTCCAGCGTCTCGGGGGGCAGCGGATGACCCGCTGCCTCATAGGCCGCACCGCCGACCTTGGCCTCCTCGAAGGTCAGGCCCAGGTCCAGCGCCTCCAGCACGCGCCGCGCTTCCGCCGTCACTTCCGGGCCGATGCCGTCACCGGCGAGGATCGCGATCAATGCCATGGCTGGCCCCTTCTTACACAAGTTCGGAGCGCCCTTTGCCTTAGCGAGCGGCCATCACGCAACCGCCCTTTTGAACCGATCGAACAGGCGCGCGCGGGCGGGCATCGGATCGTGGCGCAGCCCCGCCAGGATATCGCGCGCCAGGAAATGCGCGGTGATCCGGCCCGCGTCGAAAATCTCGGGCCAGTCCCCGACGCCGCCCTCGCGCAGGAATGACGGCAGCCGGAACAATCTGGCCTCATAGCCGAACGCCGCCCCCAGCGACACCGCCGCCCCGCTCTTGGGGCTGACATAGGCCAAGTCGGCCGTTCCTCCGGTCACGGTGCAGTGCTCCAGATCGAGCCCGAACCCCAACTGCCCCAGCAACAGCAGTTCATAGCGCACCAACGCCCCCGCCCAGCCGCGCGCCGAGGGGGCCGATTCAATCGCGGTCAACACCGCGTCGAGCGCATCGTGGAGGATCGGATAAGGCTGTTCCTCAGGCAGCGCAGCGGCGGTCAGCGCACACAGCCACTCGATCCCGGCAGCCGCGAGCGGCTCGCCATGCAGCCCCGCACGGCTATGCCCCGGCTCGATGGTGAGCGCCGCGAGTTGCTCCACCGTCCGCGCCCGCCACTCGCCGATGATCGCGTTCCCCGGTTGCAGCACCGGCCGCAATGCCCGCGACCGTCCACCCCGGACATAGCCAGCCTGCACCCCGTCATCGCGGGTCAAGCCCCGCACGATCGCCCCATGCTCGCCATGCGGCCGGACGGACAGGATGATGGCGGGGGCGACCCGGTGCATGATTGGGGATGTAGGGGGGAATGGGGTGGGATGCTATGTCGGAGCTATCTGGTCACGTCGAGCACCAGTTCGGCGTTCTTCTCAGGCGCAAACCAAGCGTAGAAAACGATCCTCAATGTGGCGAATGCCCGATTGCGCGAGCCAATTTCGCTAAGTGGCTATTCTATCTCGTAGCGTTAATTACCATCCGGTTGCACCAAATGGATTTTTATATAATTTGACCACAGCATCATGGGGGAATGGATGGCAACCGAAAGCGACCTCTCCATTACGAGACGTATACATTTTTTCCGGATATCACATGCTGACGATTTTCTGGCCCTTTTGCCAAACTCCCTGAAGGCGGTGGCCGAATTGCCATGGGAGGGCCAGGGCCGGTATCAAGCCGACGCAACTGATAATTCTTTACTAAGCGTCATGCCACATTCCTTCGGCTACCCTTTGCAACTAGAATTTGGGCGGACGAGGCGGGATAATTTGCCCGACATAGAACGCAAAGGCATTAAAAAGACATTATCGATTGCCGAAGACGCAGGGTTAATTGATGTTAGCCATATAGTTATATTTGCTGATGGATTCGTTGCAGCCGAATTCAATAGAGATGCACCAAGATTGAGCAAGCTTGGTGAATATCTGATGTTTAAAGGGCGGAATCTCCCATCACCTCCTCGATTTCAGCGTCTCTTAGAGAGAGACCTGGAAAATATCATTAACAACATGAACGACGTAAAATATCTCGAAATTGAAATTCCCCCTGAAAGCATCAACATTGTCAGAAAGGCCGATGAAAGCCTAGCAGATGCGTTCGAATCCCAACAACAAGTCAACAAATCAAAAACAATAGGTCTTTATTTCAAGTCACGCCATCCATCTGACGGACGCTTGAAAAATTTGGGAATGGCTCTCGCCAAAACCATGAAGGTTTTTGGAGGTGAAGATGCTTATGAAACCCTTGCAATTAAGGGTAACGACCCTCACACAGGAAAATCCCGATATTTAAATCTTCTTGAGGATTTCTTAATAGCAGAAGTATCCTTTTTGAGATCGTCGAAAAAAGGGCGCGGCATAGATACCGCAGCAGCCTTTCAGGCTATCGAAAATGCTTACAGTCAACGTCGAAGTGCGTTGGAAAAATCTCTTCGAACTATCATGCCATGGGATTGAGCAGAACATATTGGAAGGCCCGATCGCTATATAACGCTGGCGGCGCCCTCTTTACAGCGACTACAATCACCTTTGGTCAAAGTTGGGGACTTCCCAAAATATTCCGGTACGATTTCTCAACATTTAACAAAAGCATGGAGCTTATGCTAACTGTTGGATCATCCTTACTGGGATTTATTATTGCAGCGGTAACTTTGATTTACGCCTTGGTCATCAACGAACGTTTCTCAATCCTACGACAATCCCACTCTTTTTCCGAACTTGCAGCGGCATCCAAGGCATCGATATCCTGGCTACTCATAACGTCAGTGGGAGGAGCTATTTTACTGATGCTTGATGCAAACTCGTTTGTCATAGCATCGCGCTTCTTAATTTTTCTGACAATTTTCATAAATTTTGAGGCATTTGCCTCAACTGCCGCTCTTGCTTGGATAATAAGTCGTTTGATAAGCATAGTATAAGTTGATGCTTCCCAATGCGATCGCCACGAGCATATTGCCCGCTCCACTTTTACCGCCCCCTTACCGGCTATGGTAAAAGTCGTACACCTGCTGCGCCACCGCTTGGCTGACCCCCGGCGCCTTTTGCAGATCCTCCAAACTGGCATTGCGCACCGCCCGGCCCGTGCCGAAGTGCATCAACAGCGCCTTCTTCCGCGCCGGGCCGATGCCGGGCACTTCGTCCAGCGGGCTCGCGCCCATCGCCTTGGCGCGTTTGTCGCGGTGCGCGCCGATCACGAAGCGGTGGACTTCGTCGCGTAGCCTCTGGAGGTAAAACAGCAGCGGCGCGTTCACCGGCAACATCCGTTCGCTGCCGTCCATCATGTGGAAGACCTCGCGACCCTCGCGGCCGTGATGCGGACCCTTGGCGACGCCGACCAGGCAGACATCCTCGATGCCCAGATCCTCCAGCACCGCCTTGGCCGCGTTGAGCTGGCCCCGCCCACCGTCGATCAGGACCAGATCGGGCCAGGTGGCGTCGTCGCGGTCGGGATTTTCCTCCAGCTGACGGGCGAAGCGACGGCGGAAGACTTCGCGCATCATGCCGAAATCGTCGTTGGTCGCCGCCTCGTTCCCCTTGATGTTGAACTTGCGATACTGGCCCTTCTGGAACCCCTCCGGCCCCGCCACGACCATCGCGCCCAGCGCATTGGTGCCCTGGATATGGCTGTTGTCGTACACCTCGATCCGCTGCGGCGGTTCGGACAGGTCGAAAAAGTCGGCGACCTCACGCAGCAGCTTGGCCTGGGTGGTCGACTCGGCCAGCCGCCGGTCGAGCGCCTCGACTGCGTTGCGCTTGGCCTGGTCGAGCAGGCGGCGACGATCGCCGCGCTGCGGCACGTTCAGCTGGACCTTGTACCCGGCCCGCTCGCCCAACGCCTCGGTCAGCAATTCGCCTTCGGGCAGGTCGCGGTCGAGCAGGATCGTCTTGGCGGGCGGTACTTCCTCGTAAAATTGGGTGAGGAAGCTGGTCAGCACCTCCTCTTCGGGCACATCGGCGGTGTGCGCGGGGAAGAAGCTGCGATGCCCCCAATTCTGGCCGCCGCGGATGAAGAAGGCCTGGATGCCCATCACGCCCTCACGACACGCCAGCGCGAAGATGTCGGCGTCGCCCACACCCTCGGCGTTGATCGCCTGCGTGCCCTGAATGAAGGTCAGCGCCTTCAGCCGGTCGCGCAGGATCGCCGCCAGTTCGAAGTCCATCGCTTCGGCCGCCGCCTGCATCTGCGCGCCCAGCTTGGCCTGAACCTGGGTCGACTTGCCGCCGAGGAAGTTCTTCGCGTCGGCGACCAGCTCGGCATAGGCCGCCTCGTCGATCCGGCCGACGCACGGCGCCGAGCAGCGCTTGATCTGGTAGAGCAGGCACGGCCGGTCGCGCCCCTTGAAAAAGCTGTCGGTGCAGGAGCGGAGCAGGAACAGCTTTTGCAGCGCGTTCAGCGTGTTGTTGACGCTGCCCGCGCTGGCGAAGGGGCCGTAATAATTGCCGACCGCACGCCGCGCGCCGCGATGCTTCTGGATGCGCGGAAAGTCATGGTCGTTGCGCAACAGGATGAAGGGGAAACTCTTGTCGTCGCGCAGCAGGACGTTGAAGGCGGGGCGATAGCGCTTGATGAGTTGCGCCTCGAGCAGCAGCGCCTCGGCCTCGTTGTTGGTCGTGACGATGGTCATCGACCGGGTCTGCGAGACCATGCGTTGGAGGCGCTTCGGGAGGCGATCGACCTGGGTATAATTGGCGACGCGGTTCTTCAGCGCGCGCGCCTTGCCGATGTAGAGCACATCACCGCGCGCATCCTGCATCCGGTACACGCCGGGGCGCAGCGGCAAAGTCGCCAGCACGTTGCGGATCGCCGCCACCCCTGCCTTCAGATCGGGCGCATCGGCGCCGCGCAGCGTGAAGGTGGATTTCTCTTCGTTGAAGCGATCGACGGGAGGCTCGGACATCGCCGCCGATTTAGGAGCGCGGGCAGCGGATCGCTACCCTTTGAGCCTGTCTGGCTCACGCGAAGCCGCGAAGGCGCGAAGGTTTTTGTTCACGCAGAGGCGCGGAGGACGCAGAGGCGTTCCAAATTGGCGATCGGGAGACCTTCTTCCTCTGCGCTCTCTGCGCCTCGGCGCGAACGACCTTCTTCGCGGCTTCGCGTGAACTACTACTTACCCCTGCGCGAAGAGCTTGGTCCCCATCACGCCGATAATGGTCAGGACCATGAAGCCCGCCTGGATCGGTGCGATCTTGTCACCGAACACGATGGCCCCGCCGATCACCACGCCCACCGCGCCCAGTCCGGTCCACACCGCATAGGCCGTACCCGCCGGAAGCCCGCGCATGGCGAGCGCGAGCAGGCCCATATTCACGAAGCTGAGGATGATCGGCACGCTCGACGCCTGCCAGGTGGCGACGGTCGCCGCCCATTTCAGGCTGAGCGCCCAGCAAATCTCGGTAATCACGGCAATGCCCAGAATGACCCATGCCATCGGAGCGTCTCCTTGGTCACGGGCTCGGAGATATGGGCATCGTCGCCGGAAACCCGAAAGAGACGGCGATGCGGCCCCGCTCGGCCGAGCGGGGATATGGATATGGCGGCCAGCGCGATGTGCCCCTTCATCACCGGGGCTGGCCCGGCGCTCTCCCCATTGGATGGGATGCAGGTATGCGGTGGCTGCGGAAGGCGTCCCGTCCCCCCCCCTGAGGGTCTGGAGCCCGATAGGGCACGAGGGTCGCTTCCGCGCGAGTGAACGGCCTGAACTGTCGTGGCGGACTACCGATCTCGTGCGACATGCACAAGAGCTATACCCGGCCACAAGCGTCATCATGCCCCTATCGTCGTCGGGGCGGCCAGCGGGGGCGACGGCGGGCGGGCAGCCCCCTTGCGCTCCCCTGCATGGCCCTTTCCGGAACGCCCCCCGACCTTTGCCCGAGGCGGACTGAATCTATTGCTCTCCAGCCAGTCGCGTCCCGCCACGCGGAAGTGCATGTCCACCACCCGTTGCGCCGCCACCGCAAACCTGCTTCGTTCGCCACCATGAGATATCCGACCCTGCTGGCAGCCGTCGCGCTGCTCGCCCCTGCCCCGCTTCTTGCCCAGGCCCTGACCCCGGCGGAAAATCAGAAGATCGATGCGCTGGTCACGAAGACGCTGGCCGATACCGGCGTCCCCTCTGCCTCGATCGCCGTCGTGCGTGGGGGCAAGATCGTCCTCGCCAAGGCTTATGGCAAACAGTTCGAAGGTCAGAAGGCGCCCGCCGACCCGAAGCTCCCCTACCAGATCGCGTCGGTCTCGAAGCAATTCACGGCCGCTGCCATTCAGCTGCTGGCCGACCAGGGCAAGCTGTCGCTCGACGACACCGTGTCCAAATACGTCCCCGGCATCACCGATGGCGACCAGATCTCCCTTCGCCAGTTGCTGAGCCATACCTCGGGCCTGCGCGACTATTGGCCGCAGGATTACAGCTTCAAGGCCATGGCGACTCCGACCACCCCACAGGGCATCGTCGATCGCTGGGCCAAGGCGCCGCTCGATTTCAAGCCCGGCACCCAATGGCAATATTCCAACACCGGCTATGTCGTGGCGGGCATGATCGTCGAGAAGGTATCGGGTCAGCCGCTGCTCCAATTCCTCCAGACCCATGTCTTCCGCCCCTTGGGCATCCGCGCGCTGGATCAAGACAAGGCGGTCGGTCCCGGCTTCCCGCAGGGCTATTTGCGCCATGCGCTTGGCCCCGTTCGGGTCGAGACGCCGGCCGCCCCCGGCTGGCTCTATGCGGCTGGCGAGCTTTCCATGTCGCCGGAAGACCTCGCCAAATGGGACGTGGCGCGAATGAACCGCACGCTGCTGCCTCCTAAGGACTGGGAGGAACAGGAAACGCCGGTCAAGCTGGCCGATGGCTCGAACACCAATTACGGGCTGGGCGTCGGCGTCGGCACCGCCGATGGCCGCCGCGTCGTCGAACATAGCGGCGAGGCGGTCGGCTTTTTGACCGAGAATATCGTCTATCCGGACGACAAGGCCGCCGTGGTCGTTGCAGTCAACGCCTGGTTCGCCGACGCGCAGAGCCGGATCGCCAAGGGCATTTCCGACATCGTCCTGCCCGCGCCCCAGGCCAGTACCGAGGACGCCGCCGCGCTAGACCGGACCAAGCGGGTTTACGCGCAGCTTCAGGCGGGCAATCTCGATCGGTCGCTACTGACCGAAGATGCGGCCTATTATTTCACCCCGACGACCCTGGCCGATTACCGGACCAGCCTGTCGCCGCTGGGCGCACCGACCAAGATCGAGCAATCGGGCCGCACGCGCCTGCGCGGCGGGTTCGTCAACCGCTCCTACCGCGTGACCTATCCCGGCCGCACGCTGCGGATCAGCACCTATGCCGAGCCCGGCCCGAACGGCAGAATCGAACAATTTTTGGTGAGCCCCGCCGAATGATGGACTTTGCCCCCCTGCTCCAGCCCGATCGCGGCCAGCCCGCACGGTCGATCACCCTGTTGACGCCTGAGGGTTTCGGCGACTGGCTCGCGCGCCAGCCCGCCTCCACGCGCGCGCTGGCGACGGCGCAGCGTTTCGTGGCCAAGCCCGACACCCATCTGGTCCTGCCGCAGGACGACGAGGTCACAGTCGTCGCGGGCGTCGCGAACGCGGCCAAGCCCTGGGCGCTGGCCAAGCTGGCCGAGGCCCTGCCCGAAGGTCAGTATCGGCTCGACGGCGCGGAGGTGGGCGCCAACGCGCTGGGGTGGCTGCTCGGCCAGTATCGCTTCACCCGCTATCGCAAGGGGGACGACAATGGCCCCCGCGTGCTGCTGACCCGCGACGTCGCGCACCGGGACGAGGTGATCCGCATCGCCGCCGCAACCGCGCAGGTCCGTGACCTCGTCAATACCGGCGCGAGCGATCTCGGTCCGGCCGAGCTGGAGACCGAAGCGGCAGCGCTGGCCCGGGCCTATCATGCCCAGATTTCGGTGACGAGCGGCGAGACGCTGGCGCGCGACTATCCGATGATCCATGCGGTCGGCCAGGCCGCGACGCGCGAGCGCGCGCCCCGACTGATCGAGCTGCACTGGGGCGATCCCGCCCATCCTCGTATCGCGATCGTCGGCAAGGGCGTTTGCTTCGACACCGGCGGGCTGGACATCAAGCCCTCGGCCGGAATGCGACTGATGAAGAAGGACATGGGCGGCGCGGCCCATGCGCTGGCGCTGGCTGGCCTCGTCATGGCGGCCCAGCTGCCGGTGCGGCTTCACCTGCTGATCCCCGCAGTCGAGAATGCGGTGTCGGCCGCGTCCTTCCGCCCCGGCGACATATTGCGGACCCGCAAGGGCCTGACGGTCGAGAATACCAACACCGATGCCGAAGGTCGCCTGATCCTGGGTGACGCGCTGACCCGCGCGGGGGAGGAGAAACCCGAACTGATCCTCGACTTCGCGACGCTGACCGGCGCGGCGCGGGTGGCGCTCGGCCCCGACCTGCCACCGCTGTTCACCGATGACGAGGCGCTGGCAGCGGACCTGATCGCGGCGGCGGGCGCGGAAGACGACCCGGTGTGGCGGATGCCGCTCTGGGACGGGTATGACGATATGCTCAAGTCCGACATCGCCGACATGGTCAATGCGCCGGACGGCGGCTTTGCGGGGGCGATCACGGCGGCGCTGTTCCTGCGGCGCTTCGTGCCAAAGGATACCGCTTGGGCGCATCTGGACGTGTTCGCATGGCGCCCTTCGGGGAAACCCGGGCGGCCCAAGGGGGGTGACGCCTATGCCCTGCGCGCGGCCTATGCGATGTTGAAGGGGCGGTACTCGGGGGCTTGAGGTTTCGGCGCGGCCTTCGACTACGCTCAGGCTGGACGGGGGGTTGAAATGATACCCAACACCCGTTCACGCTGAGCGACGTCGAAGCGCACGCCCCGAACCGCCGTTACAATCCTGCCGCTGCCTCGATAATCGGCACGAACTTCGCCGCGGTCAGGCTCGCGCCGCCGACGAGCGCGCCGTCGACATTCTCGACCGCCAGCAGCGTGGCGGCATTCTCGCCCGTCACCGAACCGCCATAGAGTATACGCACCCCGTCGGCGGCATCGCCGATCAGCATCCGCAACTTGGCGCGCGCGATGGCATGGATGCTGGCGATCTCGTCCACCGTCGGCGTCCGCCCGGTCCCGATCGCCCAGCGCGGCTCGTAAGCCAGCGTGAACCAGCTGCCGTCCGCATTGTCGGGCACCGACTTCTCGATCTGCGCCTGCACGACGCGCTCGGCGCGACCCGCATTGCGCTCCGCCTCGGTCTCGCCGCAGCACAGGATGACGTTCAGCCCCTGGCGATGCGCCGCCGCGGCCTTGGCCCAGGCGTCCTGGCTGGTTTCGCCCTGGTCGGAGCGCCGTTCCGAATGGCCGACGATGGTGAAGCTCGCCCCCGCTTCCTTCACCATGCCCGCCGAGACACAGCCGGTATGCGCACCCGAATCGCGTTCGTGGACATCCTCGGCCCCGATGGCGAGCGCAGGCGCGCGGTCGGCGGCGGGCGCGATCAGGGTGAAGGGCACCGCGACCGCGACGTCGACACCCGGTGCCGCCGCCGCGGCCTGCGCGATCGCGTCCAGCTCGGCAAGCGCCGCGCGCGAGCCGTTCATCTTCCAGTTGCCCGCCACCAATTTGCGCCGTGCCATATGAAGCTCCCCGATTGAGTCGCATGTTATACGTGTTCAACACCGATAGCGTATCGTGGGCTTCGCACAAGCTTGATGCCAAGCCGCCTCGCCCCTAAAGCGGGCAGGTTTTTATTTCTTGCCGATCGGTCGTCCATGCTCAGCTTCTTCCGCCGGATCATCAATTCCAAGGCCGGCGTCGTCGTGACCTTCATCGTGCTTGGCGTGATCGCGATCGCGTTCGCCGCCGGTGACGTGTCCAATATCGCGGGGATGGCGGGCGGCCTGACCGGCTCCGAAGTCGCCAAGGTCGGCAGCGCGAAGGTGACCGCCAACGACCTGCGCACCGCCGCGCAGAACGAGGTTGCGGCCTATCGCCAGGAACAGCCGACGCTCGACATGGCGCAGTTCGTCGCGGCGGGCGGGTTCGAGGGCGTGCTCCAGCGCGAGGTCACGGGCCTGGCGCTCGAACAGTTCGGCAAGCAGCAGGGCATGGTCGTGTCGCGCCGCCTGGTCGATGGCCAGATCGCATCGATCCCGGCATTTCGCGGCCCCAATGGTCAGTTCGATCCGGCGCTCTACCAGCAGCTTCTGGCCCAGCGGAAGATGACCGACGCACAGGTCCGCACCGATATCGAGCGGTCTACCTTCGCGCAGCAACTGACCATCCCGACCATCGGTGCGACGCAGTTCGCGACGCAGATGGCACTGCCCTATGCCTCGCTGCTGCTCGAAAAGCGGCAGGGCGAGGTCGGCTATATCCCGACCCGTCTGGTGCCCGCAGGTCCGGCACCGAGCGATGCCGACATCCAGACCTTCTACACCCGCAACGTCCAGCGCTACACGCTGCCCGAGCGCCGTGTGGTCCGCTATGCCGTCGTCAATCCCGCCGCTGTCGCCGCCCAGTCGGTGCCGAGCGATGCGGAGATCGCACGTTATTATCAGAGCAATCAGTCGCGCTATGCCGCCACCCAGAAGCGCGACGTGACCCAGGTCATCGTCGCCGATCAGGCGGGTGCCAATGCGCTGGCCGCCAAGGCCAAGGGCGGCACCTCGCTGGCCGACGCCGCGCGCGCCGCCGGACTGGAGGCGTCAGTGCAGAAGGGCGTCGAAAAGGCCGCCTATGCCACGTCGAACTCGGCCGCCGTTGCCGACGCCGTGTTCGGCGCAGCCCAGGGCGCGGTCCTCGGTCCGGTTCGCGGGACGCTCGGCTTCGTCGTCGCCAAGGTCGATGCGATCACCCAGGTTCCCGGCAAGACGCTGGCCCAGGCCCGCCCGGAAATCGTCACCGAGCTGACCAAGCAGAAGCAGGCCGCGGCGTTGGGCGAGATGCGCAACGCGATCGAGGACGCGCTGTCGGGCAATGCCACGTTCGACGAGGTGGTCGCCGACCGCAAGCTCCAGGCACAGACCAGCCCGGCCGTGACCGCGCAAGGTGCGGCGCCCGAGGCCCCCACCTTCCAGCCGACGCCCGAACAGCGCGCGATGATCACTGCGGCCTTCACAGCCGAGGAAGGCGATGCCCCGCAGATCGTGCCGATCGGCCAGGATGGCGGCTTCGCAGTCGTTGGTGTCGGCCAGATCCAGCGCTCCGCTCCGCGTCCGCTGGCGCAGGTCCGTCAGCAGGTGATCGCCGACCTGACCGCCGATCGCGAACGCGCCGCCGCGCGCAAGCTGGCCAATGCCGTGCTCGCCAAGGTGAACAAGGGTATGCCGATGGCGCAGGCGCTGAAGGAAACCGGGCTGGCGGTGCCGCCGGTTCGCCCGATCGCCGCCTCGCGCCGCGATCTGGCCGCTGCGCAAAACTCGCCCGCCGCCGCGCCGCTCGCGCTGCTGTTCTCGATGCCGCAGAACAAGGCCCGGACGCTGGCCGCGCCGCAGAACGAGGGCTGGTACATCATCCGCGTGACCAAGATCGAACCCGGCAACGCGACCGGCAACGACGCCGCAATCCGCGCCGCGCGTGGTGATATCGGCCGCCTGATCGGCCGCGAATATGTCTCGCAGTTCGCGCGTGCGGTTCGCGACACGGTCGTCGTCAAGACCGATCCCAAGGCGATCGCCAAGGTCCGCTCTGAGCTGCTGAACAATGGGAGCAACTGAGCGTAGCGTCGCTGAGCGGCTGGCGGACGGCCAGCCGCAGCTGATCTGGCGTCGGCAGATCGCCGATACCGAAACACCGGTCGCCGCCGCTTTGAAGCTGATCGAGCCGGGTCGCGGCGACTTCCTGCTCGAATCGGTCGAGGGCGGCGCGACGCGCGGGCGCTACAGCCTGATCGGCCTCGCCCCCGACCTCGTCTTCCGCGCCGAGGGTCATACCGCCGCGATCAATCGCCACTGGGCGACCGACCGCGAGGCGTTCGAGCCGTGCGACGCGCCGACGCTGGCGGCTTTGCGCGCCCTGGTCGCCGAATGCCGCGCGGACGTGCCCGAAGGCCTGCCTTCGGCGCTCGCCTGTCTGGTCGGCTATTTCGGTTACGAGACGGTGGGACTGGTCGAGACGTTGCCCCAGCCCGAAGTCGATCCGCTTGGCCTGCCCGACATGATCTTCGTGCGGCCGACGGTCATTCTGGTCTTCGACCGGTTGGCCGATGCGCTCTACCTCGTCGCGCCGGTCTGGCCGGATGCGTCGCGCGATGCCGCCCGGATGATCGCCGAGGCGGAAGAGCGGTTGCACGGCACCGCCGCGCGCCTCGCCACCGCGACCCTGCCCGCACCCGTACGCGCGGAACTGCCCGAACCCGTTTACGAGCCCGCGCTCGCGCCGGGTCGCTATGCGGAAATGGTGGCGCGCGCGAAGGACTATATCCTCGCGGGCGATATCTTTCAGGTGGTGCTGGCGCAGCGCTTCTCGGCGCCCTTCACCCTGCCCCCGTTCGAGCTGTACCGCAGCCTGCGGTGGATCAACCCCTCCCCCTTCCTCTATCATCTCGACCTGCCGGGCTTTTCGCTGATCGGATCGAGCCCGGAAATCCTGGTCCGAGTCCGCAATGATGAGGTGACGATCCGCCCGATCGCGGGTACCCGTCCTCGCGGCAAGACGCGGGCCGAGGATGCCGCCAACCGCGACAGCCTGCTCGCCGATCCCAAGGAACGTGCCGAGCATCTGATGCTGCTGGACTTGGGCCGCAACGATGTCGGCCGCGCCTCCACCGCAGGCAGCGTGCGCGTGACCGATAGCTATACGGTCGAATTCTACAGCCACGTCATGCACATCGTCTCCAACGTCGTCGGACGGCTGGGCGAGGACAAGGACGCGCTCGACGCGCTGTTCGCGGGCTTTCCGGCGGGCACGGTCAGCGGCGCGCCCAAGGTCCGCGCCTGCCAGATCATCGCCGAGTTGGAGCCGGAGCGGCGCGGCGCTTATGCGGGCGGTGTGGGCTATTTTTCACCCGACGGCTCGATGGATTCGTGCATCGTGCTGCGGACCGCGGTGGTCAAGGACGGGACCATCCATGTTCAGGCGGGCGCGGGGATCGTCGCCGACAGCGACCCGGCCTATGAACAGCGCGAATGCGAGGCCAAGGCCGGCGCGATGCTCGCAGCCGCCCGCGATGCGGTCGCGCGTGCGGGCGAAGGACGTTTCGGTCAGTAAAGGGCGACGGCGATCCGCTGCGACCTGCCCGTGTCATGGCGGTCGCGGCGGAGAGCGGGATCTGTGGGCGTTTGAAGCCCTATGGCCAGCCAGCCTCTCCGTCGGCGAAACGCCGCATAATGTCCGAAATCGCTCAGGCCATGATGACACGAAGCGGATCCGGCAAGCCCGTCCTCAGGGACGGGTCAATTGCCAAGAATCGCCATGTTATAGGAACTTGGGCCTCGATCGATCTTCCTGACCGGCCGATCGCCGACCTCGTCTGACGAGGGGGCCGTGTTTGAATAGGCCGGGGCAATGGGCGAGAGCTCTGCCAACCGCTCCATAGCGTGACCTTCGCCATTTCCCGATGCATCCCCCGCCCTGACGGCCATGCACGACGGAATGGACAGGGAAAGGCGGCTTAAACGAAAGAACCGCACCTCGGCTTCCCGAAGCGCGGTCCTGTGTCCGGCCCTGAAGCCGATCAGTTCGGGCGACCAAGTCCCGCGATCGTGCGGTCGATCATGATCCGATCGGCGTCGGCCGAATGGTGCTCGGCGATCAGCAGACCGGCGGCCTTGGCGGCGGCTTCGGCGGCGCGGGCGCGGACCTCGGCCAGAGCGGCGCGCTCGGCCGCAGCGATCTTGTCCTCGGCCATCTTGGCGCGACGCTCCATCAGGGCCTCGGCATCGGCCTTCGCCTTGCTGAGCAACTGCCCCGCCTCATGCTGGGCCTGAACGCGCATCGCTTCGGCATCGGCATGGGCCGCCTTCGCCTTGGCCTCATACTCGGCCTTCAGCGCTTCGGCTTCCTGGCGCAGCTTGGTCGCTTCGTCGAGTTGGGCGCGGATACCGGCGATCTTCTGGTCGAGCGAACGCCCGATCATCGCGGGCACCTTCTTAACCAGCATCCCGATCAGGACGACCACGGCGGCAAGCGCCACCCAGCCGGTCGAATCGAAACCCAGCGCGGTCGGGCTGGCATGATGCTCGGCCTCGGCAGGCGCGATCGTGTTACCGGTCAGCCCATCGGCTTCGCGGATCGGCGTCTGCGTCATGCCCTCGGCCGACGCGGCGTCGGCCAGGTTCTGCGCGACCAGCGCATCGGCATTGGCCGCTGCGCCGCCTGCGGAATGATTAGCCATGCGCGCTCACCTTTCGCACCGCCTCGGCCGCCGCATCCTCGCCCACATGGACGCCGGACAGCTTGGCGACGAGATCGCGCGCGGCTTCCGCCGCCACGGACTGAAGATTGGCCATCGCCGCCACCTTGGCATTGGCGATCGCCAGGTCGTGATGACCCAGACGCTCGGCCAGGTCGGCATCCGCCGCCTTGACCTGCGCCTCGAAGGCTTGCGTGGCGCGCGCCTTGGCGGCGTTGGTCTCCGCGATCGCTGCGACACGGGCGGCGTCCATCTCGGCCCGCCATGCCGCCTCGACCCGGTCGGCCTCGGCCCGCGCGGCCTCCGCCGCCGCCAGATCGCCGGCGATACGGCCTTCGCGAGCGTCGACGGTCGCCTGAATCTTGGGCACCATCCCACGACCGACCACGAAATACAGCAGGCCGAAGGTGATCAGGAGCCAGAAGATCTGCGACGCATAGGTCGCACTGATCTGTGCTATCTGGGGCATGGAGTCCTCGTTGCCATATCAACCGGGCGACACAAGCGCCGCCCGGCCGATCCGAATGATTAGGCGACGAACACCAGGATGATCATCGTCACGAAGGCGAGCAGGCCCAGAAGCTCGGCACCGGCGAAACCGATGAACAGGCGACCCTGCTGGCTGTCCGCGGCACCCGGATTGCGCAGCGCGCCTTCGAGGAACTTGGCGAACACGTTGCCCACGCCGAGCGAGGCGATGCCCATGCCGATAGCGGCCAGACCGGCACCGATCAGCTTCGCGGCTTCTGCGTCCATTTCAATCACTCCAGTTCAAAAGGGTCGTTTGGGTATTCAAAATCAGCGTCGAGGCCATCCGCCCGATCCGGCTCCCCGGATCAGTGCAAATTGACCGCGTCGTTCAAATAGACCGAGGTCAGCAGCGCGAAGACATAGGCCTGGATCGCGGCGACCAGCAGTTCGAGAAGCGTGATGCCGATCATCAGCAGGAAGCTCGGCAGGGTGATGAGCGCGGCGTAACCGGGACCCATGTTGATGCCGTTGATGACGAAGGCGGCGAGAACCTTCAGCAGGATGTGCCCCGCGGTCATCGCGACGAACAGTCGCAGACCCAGCGAGAAGGGGCGCACCAGGAAGCTCATCAGCTCGACCACGAAGATCAGCGGGATCATGAGCTTGGGCGTACCGTGCGGCACGAACAACGCGAAGAAGTGGAAGCCGTGACGACCGAAGCCGACGATCAGCACGATCGCGAACGAGATCAGCGCAAGCACGCCGGTCACGGTCACGTGGCTGGTCACGGTGAAGGGATGGACACCCGGCACGACGCCGAAGGGCAGCAGGCCCAGCACGTTGGCGAACAGGATGAACATGAACAGCGAGAAGACGTAGGGCAGGAAGCGCTTGCCCTCGGGGCCGATGTTCGACGTCAGCATCGAATTGACGAAGCCCGTGAAGCCCTCGACCGCCGCCTGCCAGCGACCGGGGACCAGATCGCGCTTCATGCCGCCGATCATGAAGATCCACAGCGCGGCCAGCGTCACCACCATCCACAAAGCGGAATTGGTGAAGGAAAGGTCGTAGCCGCCGACCACCCAATGCCGACCGAGCACCGGCTCGATCAGGAACTGGTGCATCGGATCAATCTTGCCGCCCGATTCTGCCGCCACGCTGCTTCGTTCCCACATATGACGAACGCCCGGTTACTCCGGGCGTTCGCCAGAAATCCGAATGATCTGCCTGAACGCCACGCCGATTCCAAGGAACAGCATGACGATCAAGGCCCAGGGTGCGGTGCCGAACCAGCGGTCGAAAAGCCAGCCGATCAACGCACTGCCGACAAGACTTCCGATCAGCGCGGAGATGACGCGGCTGCCCTGGGAATAACCCCTGTCGGCGTCCACCTTCACCCCCTGCCGCGCTGCGCCTTCCGCTTTCGCCTTAGCCAGTCGCTGATCCAGCGCGGCCAGACGCGGATCGTCCGCATCGCCAAAGTCCTGTCCGGGTTCCTTCTCCGCCACGCCGCCACCCTCACCTGTTTTCGTCACCGAAGGGAGAATGCGCGCGAACGGCGAGCGACCCCGCCAAGGCGAGGTCCGTTTAGAAAGCCCCTCCCCCCAAGTCAACCGCCTGGGGGTGGGCTTGTGACAGATGCGTTAAGCATTGTTGCTGGGGAGTGACAGAGGGACGCCATTGCCCTTTCCACTTCCCTTCTCCCGTAGGCCCCCTTCTTCTCCCCTCCCGCAAGCGGGAGGGGTCGGGGGAGGGCTGGCGCTGTCCGCGAGTCCAACTCCCTGGAGAGAACAGCGGGGCATGCCTCAAACCCGCCGCCCTATCGCCGTCGGAGTCCCCTCCCCCAGCCCCTCCCGCCTGCGGGAGGGGAGGAAGAAGAAGTTACACGCAGGCGGGCGCGCGTTCGGGTGCCGCGGCCGTGCGGGTCTTCCATACGCCCTCGGGGGTCTTGTACTTCTCGCCGCTCGCGGTCTGCGCGATCAGGTTGCAGCCGCTGGTAAAGGCCATCTGCTCGACGGTCGCGCCGCTGGCCTGCGCCTTTTGCGTATAGGCGGCCTTGCGCTGGATGTTGATGCTGTTGACCAGGGTGCGCAGCGCAGGCGTCGCCGCGCCGACGATGCCCAGATAGCCGTCGGGCTGTTCGCCGACCAACCCCTCGGCGCGGGCGGCGGCATAGGCCGGATCGCGCTGCGCCATCGCCATGCCCGACACGCCCAGCAGCGCCACCGCACCGAGCGCCAGGATCACCGTCTTTACCTTCATGATTAGAATATCCCCGGATTCTGCTGGATCAGCGATTTGGCCTCGCCATCCAGGCGATATACCACTTCCTGCGTCACATTGATGTTCAGATTGATCTCGATCGGCTTGTCGGGCGCGGAGATGTTGACGCATCCTCCGCTCAGCAAGGTCAGCGCGACCGGCATCCATCGTGTCATCGTCAAGATCGGCATTCTGTCCTGCATTTTCAATCCTGTTACGGTCATGGCACGGTCTCGCTTGCCGAAGGCTGAATGGGGGCCGGAGTGGTCGTTGCGGGCGGCGCGGCCCGCTTGTTCTGCTCTTCCAGAAGTGCTGGCAGGTTTCGCTGGATCAGGCGGCGCGGGTCGTAGAAGGACTGCGCCGAATCGAGCAGCCCGCGGAAGGGCGCCTTGATCCGCACATTGAACACGAAGGGCAGGCGTTGCAGCCGCCGGATGATGAAGTTGGACTTGGCCCCTTTGCCCTGGCTGATCCCGGCGAAGCGGACATCGGTCACCATCTCGCCCGCCAGCGGTCCGTTCATGTCGATCCGAAGCGAACGATAGTTGAGCGAGCGCAGCGCCCCGAACGCCAGATTGCCCCAGAATCCCAGATCTTTCTGACTGATCTCACCCAGATAGGCGATGCTGCCGCCACCGGGTCGCACGATCAGCCTGCCGCCCTCGATCCGCCCGCCACGCTCGTCGAAGATCATCGGCAGGGTGCCGTCGAAGACGCCGGTGGCGTTCAGGTTCTGGAAGTCGAACTGAAGCAGGAACTGGTCGGCGGCGGCCTCCTCGACATGGAAGGTCATACGCCGTTCGACCGGCTGCGAGAAGTCGAGCAAGGTCGGATCGAGGGTCAGCGTGCCGCCAGCAAAGGGCCAGCTGCCGCTCTCGACCTTCACCCGCGCGCCCGACAAAGTCTGATAGCGGATGACGCCGTTGGTTACCTGGATGCCCGGATTGATCGTCTTGACCGTCGCCACCTGCCCCGGCGCACTCTCCAGCGCGAGCAGATCGGTAAAGTCGATCGTCCCCGCAATGCCGCTGACCGGGCCGAGCGCGGCGGCCAGATCGATCCCGTCGGTGCCGAATCGCCCGGTCGAACGCACGCCGTTGGCGTCCCAGGCGATATGACCACTCCCCTTGATTGGCCCGCGCACATCCTCGATCACGCCCTTCGTCACCGGGGTCAGCAGTTCGGGCTGGAATTCCTTGGTGAAGGTGATGCCGGGGACACGGAGGTCCGCCTCGCCCGCCCCCTTATCCAGCGCATGGGTGATGGTGACGTCTGCGACCTTCACATTCTTCGTCGGCTCGAACAACACGCCCTTGGCATCGATGCGGCTGCCCGCCAGCGTCAGCACGACGTCGCGCGCCGCCATGGGCAGGAAGCGCGGCGAATCGGCGCGGGCATCACGCACCTGAAGCGCGCCGTTCAGCGTCAGCACGCCGCCCGCCAATCGCCAGTCTCCTCCCGCCTCGCCGAGCAGCAGCGGCACCTGCCCGACCTGCCCCGCGCCGCCGGTGAACTGGCCCGCGATCCCGTCCGGCGTGATCCGGCCGTTCAACGCGGCCGCATCGATCCGGGTCGGCGATTCGGGGCGGCCGATGCTGGTCTGCACGCCGGTCAGGATGAAGCTGCGGTCGGCCAAGACGAAGCGGGTGGTCGCCGCCGCCAGCGTCAGCGGGCTGCCACCGATCTGCCCGACCAGCTTCGTCGCTCCCAATGATGCGCCGCCGCCCACCTTCGCGCCGTCCAGCCGGACCAGCGCGCCGTCCAGCGGACAGAGCCGCGTGGCCACCCGCGCCAGCCTCAAGCCCGACAGCGCGAGCCGGTCGATCGCCAGCGGCTGGCATGTGGGATTGACCAGCAAGCGCCGCCCGCCATCCCAGCGGGCGGCAATGGGCAGCACCAACCCGTCGATCCGCCCGCCGCTGATCGGCCCCGACAGCGCGACGCGGGTCGTCACATGGGTTTCGCCATTGGCGGCGGAGCGGAACACCAGCCGGTCGAAGGCCAGAGCCGCGCCGCCCGCCTGATAGCGCGCCAGTTCGGCCGTCCCGCGCATCGGCTGTTTTGGCCCATCCTGTTGCAGCGTCGCGCGCAGACCGGGCAGGCCGCCGCCGCTCATCGCAGCCTGCGTATCGATGCGCAGCCCGCGTGCATCATAGGCCAGCCCGGAACCACCGGCGAAGGCCAGCCGCCCGCCGCTGGCCGAGGCGATGGTCAGGCGCGGCACCCGTACCGCAAAGCCGGGACCATGCGGCCCGCGATCGCTATCGATCGCCAGCGCCATGTCGGCGGCGAAGCGGCGACCGGCCCGAACCGCCGCCTGGCTCATGGCGCGCAGCACCGGCCCGACCGGCGTGCCCGCCGCCGCCTCGCCCGCCTTCAGCATGGGCGCCAGCGTGGCGGACGATGCCTGCGCCCCGCTCACCTGCGCCTGCCCGTCGAAGCGGGTGGAGGGGCCGACCAGATAGCGGCCCGCGACCATCGCCCGCTCGGCTCTACCAGAGCGTGCCGCCACGTTGCGCGCCGCCACCTGCATCCGGCCTTGCGTGCCCTTGGCCGTGCCCGAAAAGTCGATCTGTCCGTCGATCGCGGCGGCGGCCATCACCGGATGGCGGATCGCACCGCTACCCATCGAAGCGCGCCCCTGCCAGCGGTCGAGCGCCGCGCCGAAGGTCACATCGACCCGCGCCGCCAGATCGGCGACCGCCACCTCGCCGCAGCGCAAATTGCCCAACCTCAGCGGCCCGGTCAGCGTCGGCTGCTCGCGCACGACCCGCACGCGCAAGGGCGCGGCCAGCCCGGTGGCGACGCAATCGCCCATCACCAGCCGCGGCGCCACCGCCGCCATGCGCCCGGTAAAACCGTCGCTGAGCATCCCCTGCCCCGACAGGCTAAGTCCGACAACGCCGTGAGGCGTATCGAGCCGGATGCCGCCATCCTGCACCACTACGTCCAGCGCGGGCAACTGGAACGGCTTGCCCGATGCGCCGGTCGAACCCATCAGCTTGTCGAGCGTCCCCAGGCTGATCTTCCCGTCGACCAGCCGGCCGTGCAGCCGGACGCGTCCGGCGCGCACCCCCGTCACGACCGGCCCCGACAGGGTCATGCGGGTCCGCGCCTCCAGCCAGTCGGCGACGAGGTCGGGATGGCGTGGATCGCCCATCACCACATCGGTCAGGCGCTGCCGCCCCAAACCCAGATCGGAAATCTTGTAGCGCGCAGGAACGCCGCGCTTCGCCAGTTCGCGGTCGAGCACATGCCCGGCCAGCGGCTTGCGCTCGATCCACAGCGCGATCAACGCGATGAGGATAACGAGAGCGATGCCGATCAGGACATATTGCAGACGGCGGAATCGTCGTGCGGGGCTCGCAACCAGGGGCGCGGGCGTTTCGATCTCCTCGCTCGCGCCCTCCACCCGATGCCACTCCCTCACTCTTGACCTGCGTCATAGCCGCCGGTTCCCGCGCCACGCAATCGCGCGAAGCCCGGCGACAGTTCCCCCCGGCCGCTTTATGCTGGCCAGCGACGGGGGACGGGACATGCGCCAAGACAGCGACCTTCAGGCCAGTGACCATGCCGGACATCGCGCGCGACTTCGCGACCGATTGCTGGGGGGCGGCGGATTGCTCGATCATGAACTGATCGAATATCTGCTGATGACCGCCATTCCGCGCCGCGACACCAAGCCGATCGCCAAGGCGCTACTGCGCGAGTTTCACGACATCGGCGGCGTCCTGACCGCCGATCCGATCGCGCTCCAGCGGGTCGACGGGGTGGGCGAAACGGCGGCAGCGACGATCAAGATCGCCCAGGCCTGCGCGTTGCGGCTGGTTCAGGCGGAGGCGATGAAGCGCCCGGTCCTGTCCAACTGGCAGGCGCTGCTCGACTATCTTCATGCTGACATGGCGCATCATGGGGTGGAGCGGGTACGGGTATTGCACCTCAACACCCGCAACATGCTGATCCGCGACGAACTGATGGGACAGGGCTCGGTCGACCAGGCGCCCGTCTATGTCCGCGAGGTGATCCGGCGCGCGATCGATTTCGGCTCGGCCGCGCTGATCCTGGTCCACAACCACCCGAGCGGCGATCCCTCGCCCAGCCACGCCGATATCGACGTGACCCGCGCCATCGCCGAGGCGGGCAAGCGGCTGGGCATCACGGTGCATGACCATATCATCATCGGCACCTCCGGTCATGTCAGCCTGCGCGCACAGGGGCTGATCTAGAGCCGGCGTCCGGCTTCCGGCACGTATCATTATGAACAGGCGGGTGTCGTCACTCGCTTGTCATCGCCGACGCGCTGCCGCATCCCGGCGTGATGACGTCCCCCGCCCGCCCCCGCCGCCTAGTGTGCGAGGTATTCGACCGCGCCATGCGCCGGGCGCGGATCCATGCGCACTGGCATGTGGCGCGGCGGGTTCTGGCGACGCCGCCCATCATCCCCCGCGACGATGGGGTGATCGTCCTGTCGATGATCGGCACCCGCACGCTGATCCCCTATCTGGTGGCGATCAAATCCTTTCACCATCGCCTCGCCATGGGCCGGATCGTCCTGATCGACGACGGGAGCCTGACCGATGACGACCGGCGCATCCTGACGCAGCATTGCGGCGCGCCGCACATCATCCCGATCGCGGCGATCGACACCGGCGATTGCCCGCGCGGGGGAACATGGGAACGGTTGCTGGTGCTGCTCGATCTGCGCGCCAACCATTATGTCGTGCAGCTCGATTCGGACACCGTGACGCTGGGCGACATCGCCGAGGTCCGCGCGGCTATCGCCGACAATCACAACTTCATGCTGCTGGGCGGCCCCGACAGCCAGGCCGTCGGCATCCAAAGGCTGCCCGACTTCGTTAAGTGGAAATATCCCGGCGGCCCGGTGGCGCCACCCGCGCACATGCAGGCGCTGATCGAATCGCGCTATGCCGCCTATCCCGAGGCGGATCGCCACTGCTACGTTCGTGCTTCGTCGGGATTCGCCGGGTTCGCGCGCGGCGGCGCCAGCGGCCGCCGCGAGGCGACGACCTTCTCGCGCCATGCCGAACGGTTGGTCGGCATGGCGACCTGGTCTAAATGGGGCAGCGAGCAGGTGACCTCCAACTTCCTGCTGGCCAACGAACCGGACACCCGCATCCTACCCTATTCCGGCTATTACAATTACTGGCGCACGCCCGTCACCGGCGATGAGCGACTGGTTCATTTCGTCGGCACGCATCGCTATTCCGATGGCGTCTATCGTCGCATGACCGCGCGCGCGATCGACCGGCTGAAGCAGCCCCGCGCCGATTAGCGGCTTTGGCGTCCCGCCCGCCCGATGCTAGGGGCCTCCTCCGTAACGCGAATGAGGAACACCATATGCAGGTCTGGACCGGGCTGGGCAATCCGGGGCCGCAATATGCGATGCACCGCCACAATGTCGGCTTCATGGCGATGGACGCCATTGCCGAAGTGCATGATTTCGGCCCCGTGAAGAAGCAGTTCCAGGGTTGGACCCAGGAAGGCCGGATCGGCGGGCAGAAGATCCTGCTGCTCAAACCCGCCACCTTCATGAACGAAAGCGGCCGCAGCGTCGGCGAGGCGCTGCGCTTCTACAAGCTGGGCGTCGAGGCGCTGACCGTGTTCCACGATGAACTCGACATCGCCCCCTTTCGCGTCAAGGTGAAGACCGGCGGCGGCACGGCAGGGCATAACGGCCTGCGCTCGATCGACCAGCATCTGGGGCCGGACTTTCGCCGCGTGCGGCTGGGCATCGGCCATCCGGGGCACAAGGACCGCGTAACCGGCTATGTGCTGGGCAATTACGCCAAGGCCGAGATCGAGCCGCTGTCCGACCTGCTGGGCGCGGTCGCGGCGGAAGCGCACTGGCTGGCGGAGGGCGATGACGTGCGCTTCGTCAACGACGTCGCGCTGCGGCTGGGGGATGCGGCATGAGCGTGCGGCGTCTCTTCGCCTCGCTGCTCTATGAGGGCCAGCTGGACGATGCCGATCTGCTGACAGACATCGAACAAAGCTGCTGGGCGCTGGCCGAGGATGACCGGGCCGGGCGGCGCTGGAGCAAGGAGCATGGCTATCGTGGCTATACCAGCTATGCCTCGCTGAACGACCTGCCGATCCGCGATCCCGTCTTCGCCGACCTGAAGAAGAAGCTCGACCGCCATGTCGCGCGCTTCGCCGAGGAATGCGCCTTCGACCTGGGCGGCCGCAAGCTGAAGCTCGACAGCCTATGGGTCAATGTCCTGAAGCCCGGCGGGCATCACTCGGCGCATATCCACCCGCATTCGGTCGTCTCCGGCACGCTCTATGTCGCCATGCCCAAGGGCTCGGGCGCGCTGAAGCTGGAGGACCCGCGCCTGCCGATGCTGATGGCCGCCCCGCCCCGCCGTCCCGACGCGCCCGACGATCTGGCGACCTTCGCCACCGCCGCGCCTGAGCCCGGCACCATATTGCTGTGGGAAAGCTGGTTGCGGCACGAGGTCGTTCCTAACGCGGCCAAGGGCGAGCGGATCAGCGTCAGCTTCAATTATCGCTGATCCGACGAGAGGGCGACGATATGCGCCGCACCCGCGACCAATTGAAAAGTTCCCTCGACTGGTCGCAGCCCGAGGGCGCTTTGTCTCCGTGATATCGTGCCGTTAACCTGTATTGGGTAAGGCGAAAATCAGTCGCCTCTCATCCCGGACGTTATCCCGATGCTCGAATTCGCTGTCTTTACCTTTGGCATGTTGGCGAGCTTCGTGCTGTCGGGTCTGGGTCGGAACAAGAAGGCACAGCGCGCCAATCCGCCGATGCTGCACTATATGGGCCTGGTGCTGATGGGCTTCTCGGGCGCGCTGGGCGTCATGCTGCTCGGCTATGCCGCCGCGCTGGCGGTGGGTGCCTGACACGCGGCAACCCCTGCTCCTCTCCCCCGTACCGCCATCGGTTGAGAAATATCCCCATCGTCGCTAGAGGGGCGCTTTCCCCTTGATCCACAGGATAAGCGACGCATGGGTTTCCGCTGCGGCATCGTCGGCCTGCCGAATGTCGGCAAGTCCACCCTTTTCAACGCGCTGACCGAAACGGCGGCGGCGCAGGCCGCCAATTATCCGTTCTGCACGATCGAGCCGAATGTCGGCAATGTCGCGGTTCCGGATCCGCGCCTGTACCAGCTGGCCGAGGTCGCGGGTTCGGCCAAGATCATCGAGACGCAGCTCGCGTTCGTCGACATCGCAGGGCTGGTGCGTGGTGCGTCCAAGGGCGAGGGCCTCGGTAACCAGTTTTTGGGCAATATCCGTGAGGTGGATGCCATCGTCCACGTCCTGCGCTGCTTCGAGGACGGCGACGTCACCCATGTCGAGGGCAAGGTCGACCCGATCGCCGACGCCGAAACGGTCGAGACCGAGCTGATGCTCTCCGACCTGGAAAGCCTGGAAAAGCGCGTCCCCGCCTTCGTCAAGAAGGGCCAGCAGGGCGACAAGGAGGCCAAGATCGCCGCCTCGGTCCTGGGCCAGACGCTGGAGCTGCTGCGCGACGGCAAGCCCGCGCGGCTGACCGTGCCCAAGGACGAGGAGGAAGCCCGCGTCTTTTCGCAGGCGCAGCTGCTGACCGCCAAGCCCGTCCTCTATGTCTGCAATGTCGAGGAATCCAACGCCGCGGCCGGCAATGCCCATTCGCAGCGCGTCTTCGAAAAGGCCGCCGCCGAGGGCGCGCAGGCCGTCGTCGTCTCCGCCGCCATCGAGGCCGAGATCGCGACCATGCCGCCCGAGGATCGCGGCGAATTCCTGTCGGAACTGGGTCTGTCGGAAACCGGCCTGGCCCGCGTGATCCGCGCCGGCTACGCGCTGCTCGACCTGCTGACCTTCTTCACCGTCGGCCCGAAGGAAGCGCGCGCCTGGACCGTCCATCGCGGTGCCAAGGCGCCGAACGCAGCGGGTGAGATCCACAGCGATTTCGAGCGGGGCTTCATCCGTGCCGAAACGATCGCCTTTCCCGACTATATCGCGTTCAAGGGCGAAGCCGGCGCACGCGATGCGGGCAAGCTGCGTGCCGAAGGCAAGGAATATGTCGTCCAGGACGGCGACGTGATGCTGTTCCGCTTCAACGTGTGACCCCCCTTGCGCCGGTCGGGTCCGCGACCGGCGCATTTGACACTTTTCAGACGAAGCGGCGCAGGTTAGGCGCCCGACATGATCCATGTTAGTACGTTCCGCCGCGTCATCTACACCAGCCGTGCGGTCGGCGACGACCAACGCGCCGATCATCGTGCAATCCTGGCCAGTTCGCGCCGCAACAACGGCATGGACGGGATCTCCGGCATCTTGTGGATCGGCCAGGCCGAGTATCGCCAGTTGCTCGAAGGCCCGGTGGACAGCGTGCGCGATACGCTTTCGCGCATCATGGGCGACCCCCGCCACGCCGATGTCCGCATCCTCGACGATCGGATGACCGACGGCCCCGCGTTCGGCGAATGGGCGATGGCCGGGCTGCCCGGCGATCAGCCTGAGGAAGCCGCCGAACGCCTGCGCCTGCTGCTCCGCAACGCCGATCCCGCTGTCCGTCAGTTCTTTCCGGTCGACTGACGGCTTTTGGGAGCGGATGCACCCCCTCGCCAGTGTCACAATCCAGCGCTATCCGGCCGGTCCGAAAGGATGGTTTTCCCGTGATCCGACTCCCCCTTGCCGCACTCGCGCTCGCCCTGCTTGGGGGCTGCGCCTATCCCTATAGCCCGCCCGCGCTGCCGACGGTGACGAGCGCTGCGCCCGCGACCGCGATGGCCGCGCCCATGCCCCCCCTGCGCGAGGAACGTGCGCCGGTTACGATCCTGGTATCGATCGACGGATTCCGAGCCGACTATCTGAACCGGGGCATCACCCCGAACCTGTCGCGGCTGGCCGCCGACGGGGCAAGCGCGGCGATGCGGCCATCCTTTCCGTCCAAGACCTTCCCCAATCACTGGACACTGGTGACGGGCCTGGTTCCCGACCGTCACGGCATCGTCGCCAACAGCTTCACCGACCCCACCCATCCCGGCGAGCGCTTCACCATGGCGTCGGACCAGCCCTATTGGTGGAACGCGGCCGAGCCGCTCTGGGTAACCGCCGAAAAGGCAGGCATTCCCACCGCCACCATGTTCTGGCCGGGCTCCAACGTCGCCTGGGGTGGCACGCTTCAGGCCGACGCGCATCGCAGCGTCACCGGCGGCACCCGGCCGCACGATTGGCAGCAGTTCAATTCCGCCGTGTCCGACCGGCAGCGGGTCGACGCGATCATCGACTGGTTGCGTCGCCCGGCCGCCACACGCCCGCGCTTCCTGACGCTGTACATCGACGAAGTGGATATCGCCGGGCATGACGTCGGCCCCGATGCCCCGGGCGTGAATGCCGCGATCGCCAAGGCCGATCAGGCGATCGGGCAGCTGCTGGCCGGACTGGCCGAACTGCGCCAGCCCGCCAATCTGGTGATCGTCGCCGATCATGGCATGGCCGCTACGTCCAGCGACCGGGTGATCGCGCTCGATCAGCTGTCAGACCCGGGCGATTATGAGCTGACCGATGACGGCCCCTTTGCGTCGTTGCGCGCGAAGCCGGGACGCGAGGCCGCCCTGGAAGCGCATCTGCTGGGTCGGCGCGGCCATATGACGTGCTGGCGCAAAAGCGAGATTCCGGCGCGCCTGCGCTACGGCCGCAATCCGCGCATCGCCCCCTATTTCTGTCTGGCCGATGCTGGGTGGATGATCGAGGCGAAGCCGCCCGAAAAGCCCTTTGCCGGGGGGATGCATGGCTATGACAATGCCGATCCGACCATGGCAGCGCTGTTCATCGCCAATGGTCCGGCCTTCCGGCCGGGCGTCCGGCTGGCACCCTTTGACAATGTTGACGTTGCACCCTTGCTGCGCGATCTGATCGGCCTGCCGCCGGGTCAGGGGCTGGATGGCAGCGACGCGCCGTTCCGCCGCGCATTCCAACGATAAGGAGACGGACAAGGATGATCTGGCTGGAGGATGTCGCGGTCGGTGACGTGGCGCGCTTCGGCGCCTATAAGGTGGAGCGGGAAGAGGTCATCGCCTTTGCCGAGCGCTATGACCCACAGCCTTTCCACCTGTCCGAAGAGGCGGCCGCCGCTACCCATTTCGGGCGGCTATCGGCCAGCGGATGGCATACCGCATCAATGGCGATGGCAATGATCGTCCAGCATTTCCGCGACACCGGCTTCCAAAGCATCGGGTCGCCGGGCGTCGACGAGCTTCGCTGGACGAAGCCCGTCTTTCCCGGTGACACGCTGCACTGCGAGACCGAAGTGCTGGAGACACGGCGCTCGACCAGTCGCCCGGAAATGGGCTTCGTCATCAGCCGGTGGAGCGTTTTCAATCAGGACGATGTGGCGGTGATGACCATGCGCCCCACCGTCATGATCCGCACGCGCCCCAAAGCCGGTTAACGCGGGCCACGTCCGCCCGGTCGGCCACCGCGCCAGCCGCCGGGACGCGGCGCGGAGGGAGTCGGGCGAACGCCCTGCTGCCCGCGCCACCGGCCGGGATTGCCTCGCCAGCCACCAGGCGCGGGCGCTGCGCCGGGCACCTGCCCGCGCCAGCCGCCACGGCCCCATCCGCGCCACTGATCGCGGATCGCTCCGCCGCGCCACGCGTCGCGCCGCCCTTCCCAATAGGCACGCTGGCCGTCGTTCCAGCGATAGGGGCGCCGATACCGGTCATAGACATAGACGCCGGTGCCCGGATAATAGAAATCATTGTACCAGCCGAAATAGGACGGCGCGTAACCATAGCCGCCATATCCACCGTAATAGCCCGGCGCATAACCGCCGCCATAGCCCGCGCCCACCGACACGCCGCTATAGCCATAGCCATCGGTGCACCCACCGAGCGCCAACAACCCGGCCGCGATCGCGGCGGCCCAGCCTGTTCTGGCGCCCATCTTTCCCAGGGTCATCATCCTCTCCATGCCCCTGGTGCAGCCGGAGCGGGTGCGGCAGGGGTCCGTCATCCGCGTCGAGTCAGCGGTCAACCCCGCAGCGCGAACGCCGGTTCCTACGCCCAAGCGCCTGCACCGGTGCTGAACGGTGAGAAGCGTCGATCCCAAAGGGGATTGGCAAACCCGATCAAGCAAGGCTAACCTGACGCACCGTTCATCAGGGACGGGTTGTGAGAGGGCGGCGCATGACCGGGGGCAATCCGGCACGACCGTCAGAGCGTAGCGTGTCGAACGCGAGCGAAGGTGGAGGGACAGGACGAATGGCGATGACGGAGAACACCGTACCCCCCGGCGAGGCGCCGGAGCCATTCCATGAAGAGGTCCATGATCCCCGCCGCCGCGACTTCATCAATATCGCGGCGGTATCCTTTGCCGGGGTCGGCGCGCTGGCGATCGTGCTGCCGCTCATCAACCAGATGAACCCGTCGGCCGATGTGCTTGCCCAGTCCACCACCGAGATCGACCTGTCCAAGATCGCACCGGGCCAAGCAATCAAGGCCAGCTTCCGCAAGCAGCCTTTGTTCGTCCGCAATCTGACGCCCAAGGAGATCGCCGAGGCCGACGCGGTGCCGCTCTCCGAGCTGCGCGATCCCCAGACGCTGGAGCAGCGGACCAAGCCGGGCAAGAAGAACTGGCTCATCACGCTCGGCGTCTGCACGCACCTTGGCTGCGTGCCGCTGGGTGCCGGCGAGGGCGAGAATAAAGGCCCCTATGGCGGCTATTTCTGCCCCTGCCACGGCTCGGCCTATGATACGGCCGCGCGCATCCGCAAGGGTCCGGCGCCGCTGAACCTGCTCGTCCCCGACTATAAATTCGATAGCGACACGACCGTCACGGTCGGCGCGGCCGCTTAAGGGAGACCCGAGACATGAGCTTTCCCTGGGCCAAGCATTACGAACCCAAGCAGCCGGTCATGCGCTGGCTGGACGAGAAGCTGCCGCTGCCGCGCCTCGTCTATAATGCGGTGGGTGCCGGCTATCCGGTGCCGCGCAACCTGAATTATTTCTGGAATTTCGGCGTGCTGGCGGGCGCCGCGCTCGCCATCCAGATCATCACCGGCGTCGTGCTGGCGATGCACTATGCCGCCAATGCGGGCGTCGCCTTCGACTCGGTCGAAAGCATCATGCGTGACGTGAACGCGGGCTGGTTCCTGCGCTATGCCCACGCCAACGGCGCGTCGATGTTCTTCATCGTCGTCTATACCCATATCTTCCGTGGCCTCTATTACGGGTCCTACAAGGCCCCGCGCGAGATGGTGTGGCTGCTTGGCGTGGTGATCTTCCTCCTCATGATGGCGACCGCCTTCATGGGCTATGTGCTCCCCTGGGGGCAGATGAGCTTCTGGGGCGCGCAGGTCATCACCGGCTTCTTCTCGGCGATCCCGCTGGTCGGCGACACGATCCGCATCTGGCTGCTCGGCGGTTTCGCGCCGGACAATGCCGCGTTGAACCGCTTCTTCTCGCTCCACTATCTGCTGCCCTTCGTGATCGCAGGCGTCATCATCCTGCACATCTGGGCGCTGCACATTCCGGGTTCGAACAACCCCACCGGCGTGGACGTGAAGGGCGAGCAGGATACCGTGCCCTTCCACCCCTATTACACCGCCAAGGATGCGGTTGGGCTGGGCGTGTTCCTGCTGGTCTTCGCCAGCCTGCTGTTCTTCTTCCCCAACTATCTGGGCCATCCGGACAATTACATCCCGGCCAACCCGCTCTCGACGCCCGCACATATCGTGCCCGAATGGTATTTCTGGCCCTTCTACGCGATCCTGCGCGCCTTCACCGCCGACTTCATCCTGCCAGCCAAGCTGTGGGGCGTGCTGGCGATGTTCGGCTCGATCCTGCTGCTGTTCTTCCTCCCCTGGCTGGACAGCTCGCCGGTACGGTCGAACAATTTCCGGCCCAAGGCGCGGGTGGCCTTCTGGGTGCTGGTGGTCGACGTGCTGCTGCTCGGCTGGTGCGGCGGCTCGCCCGCAACGCCCTTCTTCATCATCCTCAGCCAGGTGACGGCGGCCTATTACTTCCTCCACTTCCTCGTGATCCTGCCCTGGATCGCGCGGACCGAGCGGCCGGCTCCCCTGCCCAACTCGATCACCGAGGCGGTGCTGGCCAAGCATGGCGGCACGGCTCCCACCAAGTCGGCCCTGGCCTGACGCGAACCGAGAGAGGATAAAAGAACATGGTTCGTGGCATCGCATTCCTGGTCGGGGCGGCCTTCACCCTCGTCCTCGCCATCGCGCTGTGGGGCAGCGTGTCGGGGCTCGTCTCTGACCCGCCCGCGCCGACCGCGGAGGAGGAATTCCATCTCCATCCCAAGGAGGCGCATCTGGCGTCGGACGGCGTTTTCGGCCGCTTCGACCGCCGCCAGCTCCAGCGCGGTTTCCAGGTCTATAAGGAGGTCTGCGCGGCCTGCCACTCGCTGCGGCTGGTGGCGTTCCGCGACCTGAAGGACCTCGGCTATAACGAGGCCGAGGTGAAGGCGATCGCCAACCAGTGGGCGATCGAGCAGCCGTCGATCAATCCGGAGACGGGCGAAGCGACGACGCGCAAGAACGTCCCCTCGGACCGCTTCCCCTCGCCATTCGCCAACGAGGTCGCGGCGCGCGCGGCGAACAATAACGCGCTGCCGCCCGATCTGTCGCTGATGACCAAGGCGCGGCATGAGGGCACCAATTACGTCTATTCGCTGATCGGCCCGGATGCCTATCGCAACCAACCCGCCGAGTTGCTGCGCAAATTCCCCGACGCCAAGACGCCGACGGGGCTGCACTACAATCCCTATTTCGCGAATCTCAACATCGCGATGCCGCCGCCCATCACCCAGGACGGGCAGGTGCAATATGCCGACGGCACGCTCGCGAGCCGCGACCAGATGGCCAAGGACGTCGCCGCCTTCCTGACCTGGACCGCCGAGCCCAAGCTGGAATCGCGTCATGCGGCAGGGATCGGGGCGTTCGTCTTCATCCTGATCTTCTGTTTCCTGGCCTGGGGTGCGTATCAGAATGTCTGGCGCGACGTGAAACACTGAGATCGGGCTGGCCCGATGTGAGAGAACTGGGGCGGTTTCCGACAAGGGAGCCGCCCTTTTTCTTGTCCCTCCGTGCGCTCGGCCCACCCCCGTTCAGGCGGAGCGACGTTGAAGCCCATGCCCTACCGTCTCCGTTCATTTGGCGACGAAATGCCCTTGGCCTTCGACTTTTGCCCAGGCTGAAGGGAACGGGGAAGTTCGGGAGCCTTCCCCCTTTACCCCCGCCCCTCTCCGGCCCATGACAATTCGCATGAGCGCCCATGACGATCTGAAAGCCCTGATCCGCACCATCCCGGACTTCCCCAAGCCCGGCATCCAGTTCCGCGACATCACGACCCTGCTGCTCGACCCCAGGGGTTTCGCGCAGACGATCGAGCGGATGGCCGCCGCGACGCGCGGGAAAGTCGATCTGGTCGCCGGGATCGAGGCGCGCGGCTTCCTGTTCGCGGCCGCACTCGCGGCGCCGCTGAACGCGGGGGTGCTGCTGATCCGCAAGGACGGCAAGCTGCCCGGCGCGACCATCGCCGAGGGTTATGCGCTGGAATATGGCCAGGACCGGATCGCCATCCATGAGGATGCGCTGGTTCCCGGCGCCCGCGTCCTGCTGGTCGACGACCTGATCGCCACCGGCGGCACCGCGCGCGCCGCCGTCCGCCTGATCCGCAAGGCGGGCGGGATCGTGAGCCAGGCCCAATTCTTGGTCGACCTACCCGATCTGGGCGGCGCCGACGCACTGCGCAAGGAGGAGATCGCGGTTGATGCGCTGGTGTCCTTCCCCGGCCACTGATGCGGCTCGCGCTTCATGAGCCCGATATTGCGGGCAATGTCGGCACGCTGATCCGCACCGCGACCTGTTTTGGCATCGCGGTCGACCTGATCGAGCCGATGGGTTTTCCCTATTCCGACCGCGCACTTGCCCGATCCGCGATGGACTATGCCGCCATGGCCGAGGTCGTGCGGCACGCCGACTGGGATGCCTTTCGCGCCGCAACGCGCGGGCGGATCGTGCTGGCAACGACGCTAGGCGCGATCCCGCTGCCCGAGATGGCGTTCCGGCCCGACGACGTGATCCTGCTCGGCTCCGAAGGGGCGGGCGTGCCGGAGGCGGTCCACGACGCGGCAGACATCCGGGTGCGGGTACCGATGCGCGAAGGCGTCCGCTCGCTCAACGTGGCGATCACCGGTGGTATTTTGCTGGCCGAAGCGCGCCGCCAGACGGGCTGGGCCGCAATCACGGCTTGACCCCCCGGCCCGGCCCCGCCCAGAACGCCGCGCCATGAACAGCCGCACCCCCGACATCGCGCTCGACGCCGAGCAGGACGCCGCCCGCCTCTGGTTCGAGTCCCTGCGCGACCGGATCTGTGCCGAATTCGAGGCGATCGAGCGCGAGGCGGGTTCGGACGCGGCCTTCCAATACACCGCCTGGGACCGTACCGACCCCAGCGGCGAGCCCGGCGGCGGCGGCGTGCGCGGGGTGATGAAGGGCCGTGTCTTCGAGAAGGTCGGCGTCAACGTCTCGACGGTCGGCGGCACCTTTGAGGGGCCGTTCGCCAAGACGATTCACGGCGCGGGCGACGATCCGCGCTTCGTGGCGACGGGGATCAGCCTGGTCGCGCACATGGCCAACCCGCATGTGCCCGCCGTGCATATGAACACCCGTTTCCTGACCACGACCAAGCGTTGGTTCGGCGGCGGCGCGGACCTTAATCCGCCCCTGCCCATCGCGGACGACACGGCCGATTTCCACGCCCGGTTGAAGGCGGCCTGCGACGCGCATGACCCGGATCATTATCCCCGGTTCAAGACATGGGCTGACGAATATTTCTACATCCCCCACCGCCAGGTGCATCGCGGGGTAGGCGGCATCTTCTACGACCATCTGGAGGGCGACTTCGACGGCTATTTCGCCTTCACCCGCGATGTCGGCGAGGCGTTTCTCGACATCTTCCCGCGTATCGTCCGGCGGCGCATGGGCTTGCCCTTTACCGAGGCGGACCGTGCGGCGATGCTGGCATGGCGTGGGCGCTATGCCGAGTTCAACCTGGTCTATGATCGGGGCACGCTGTTCGGGTTGAAGACCGGCGGCAATATCGATGCGATCCTGATGAGCCTGCCGCCGCTGGCGACCTGGGAATAATCCGGATGGCGCTGATCCCCGTCGATCCCGCCGAGATCGCCACCATCGTCACCACGCTGGAAATGCGCGAACGGCCGCGCCCGCGCCCCATGCCCGCCTCGCCGCTGCAACTGGTCGCCTGGGGCAAACCCGATCCGGCCAAGTACCGCACGCTGTTCGCGCGGGTCGGCGCGCCCTGGCTGTGGTTCTCGCGGCTGGTGATGGACGATGCGACGCTGACCGCGATCATCCATGACCCCGCCGTGTCGGTCTTCGCGGTGGTCGACCGGGCGGGGATCGAGGTCGGGCTGCTCGAACTCGACCATCGCACCGCGGGGGAGTGCGAGATCGGTTATTTCGGGCTGATCCCCGAACTGGCCGGCCACGGCCATGGTCGCTGGCTGATGGCGCAAGCGCTGATGCGCGCCTGGACCGCCAAGGTCGAGCGGGTCTGGCTGCATAGCTGCACGCTCGATCACCCGTCCGCGCTCAACTTTTATCGCAAACAGGGCTTCGTGGCCGTATCGCGCGCGATCGAGACGTTTCTCGATCCCCGCGCGCTGGGCGTGTTGCCCGAGGATGCCGCGCCGCAGATTCCCCGGCTTACGCTCCGCGATTGACCAGGCGGCGATAGGCCGCGACCGCGACCAGCGCCTGGGCCAGCCCCGCCGCCATCGCCACCGCCGCCGCCCCCGCCTGGAGCAGCGCGACGGCGACCGGATTGCCTGCACCGTCGCCCTGCACCACGTCGATCAGTGCGATGAAGGGCTGAGCCGCGATCATCCCGCCCAGCGTGGTGCACGACGCCAGCGCCGCCATGGGCAGCCCCGCCCCGCGCGTCAGCCCGACCGAGCGGGCAAGCGCGGCCATCGCGGGCATACGCCGCTCGGCGAACAGCACCGGCCCGACCAGCAGCAGCCGGCCGGAGACATAAAGCCCCGGCAATATGTACAGCAGCATCCCTGCCCCCACCGGCAATGCGACCAGGATCATCGCCAGCAGGAAGCGCGGCGCCATCTTCAGCGCACGGCCCAGCGCTTCGCCGACCGTCACCGGCCCGCTGAGCTGCACGGCCAGGATCGCCGCGGTCCCGATCATGCCGACGGCATAGCTGGCGAAATACCAGCCGCCATAATGGCCCGCCCAGGCCCCGACCGAATCGACCCAGGCCATGGCGCGCGCCGTCGCTTCGCCGCCGTCGGTCTCCGGCAGCGGCGGTGCAGGGACCAGCAGCCCCAATGCGAAGGCAGGCCAGAACAGGAATGGCGCGGCCAGCCGGATCAGCAGCGAACGGTCGCGGCGGAACAGGCCCCAGGCGTCCCGCAGGGTGGCAACGACATCCAATCCCATCACAGCGACCGCGAACCGACCTCTTCGTGATGCGCCTGGTCGCCCGCCGTGGCGACGTAGAGCCGCGCGATGAAGACATAACCAAGGGTCAGGAACCCCGCGCTGACGATCGAGCCCAGCAGCGCCGCGAGCCGGGCCGCCGTCACGGCGTGATCGGCCCCGAGGGCCAGCCGGAACGCCGCGCCGGTGACGCTCTGCGCCGCCAGCGTCGCGACCAGCATGACGACCCCGAACAGCAGGAAGGTGCCGATGAGCCGCCAGGTTAGCCCACGGGACAGCGCGATCGATCGGCGTATCGCGCCCAGTCCGCGCCGCTCGTTCAGCACGACCGCGTAGGTCAGCATCAGCCGCGCGACCAGCCATAGCGACCCCGCCAGGATCGCCAGGCCATAAAGGAGCAGGAACAAGGACGCGCCACCGCTGATCGGCGGCATTTTGGACGGATCGCCATTGGCGGCCACGGCCGCGGCAAAGTCGAAATGAGAAAGCCCGAGTACGACGATCATCACCAGCGCGACCAGCGCGAACCCCATGCCGATCGCCAGCGCGACGCCCAGCACCGGCCCCAACCGGCGGAGGCCCGCGCGTGAGGCGTCAGCACTGGTGGTCGCCGGATGGGTCGCCAGCGCCATGATCGCCAGTTGAGCCCAGATGCCGAGCAGTGCGGACAGGACCGTCAGACCCAGCGCCGTCCCCCCAATCTGGGGCTGGGTGGGTGTGGGGGGCGCCAGGACGAGCTGCAGCACGCTGGGCAGGACGAAGCCGATCGCGGCAAAGGGGGCGATCATCCCGGCCCTTCCCGCCAGCACCTGCTGCGTGCTGTCCCACACCGTTCCGATCCTGACGGTCATGCTACCTCCCTTGGCGGCCCACCCCGTCCGCCTGTCCGCGTCTGCCTAGCCGATTGCCGGATGCAAAGCCATCGGGCGCGCTCGCCCGACTGCGCCGCTTGCATCGGCGTCGCACCGGGCGCAAGGACGGGTGATCGTGACCCATATCCCCGACATGCCCGATATCGAATGGCGGATCAGTCCGGGCCTGACCCCCTATGACCAGTCGCTGGCCGAGATGGAGGCGCGCGCCGCCGCCGTCGCGGCGGGCGAGGCGCGTGAGCTCGTCTGGCTGCTCGAACATCCGCCCGTCTATACCGCCGGGACCAGCGCCGATCCGGTCGAACTGGTCGATCCGCGCTTCCCCGTGTTCCAGACCGGGCGCGGCGGCAAATATACCTATCATGGTCCCGGCCAGCGGACGGGCTATCTGATCCTCGACCTCAATAAGCGCGGGCGAGATGTGCGGCATTTCGTGCATACGCTGGAGGACTGGCTGATCGCGGCGCTGGGGCAGTTGGGGGTGAACGCCTTCCGTGCCGAGGGCCGCGTCGGCATCTGGACCCGCGACGGGGGCACGGAAGCGAAAGTCGGCGCGATCGGGGTTCGCGTGCGCCGCTGGGTGACGCTGCACGGCTTTGCGGTCAACGTCGCGCCGGATCTTTCGCATTTCGGCGGGATCGTCCCATGCGGCCTGCCCGAGTTCCCCGTAACCAGTCTTTTTGCGCTAAATGGCGTCAAGTCGTTGGAAACCTTTGACGAGGCGCTAGCGTTCAGCTTTCCGGCGTTCCTCAAGATCCTCGCATCGGACCGATAAAACGAGGCTTGAGGACCGGACGGTATCCGATTAATGTCCACCCCGATTTGGGTAATAGGGCCAGCAAGCCGTTCCAAATCCATAATATCAAGGGAGCTTCCAATGCGTGCAATCATCTCCAAGGTCCTGACGGGCTCGATCATCGCCGGCGCGGCGCTCGCGGTTTCGGCTTGCGGCTCGAAGACCGAGAACACCACCGACGCGAACATGACCACCGAAATGAACGCTTCGGAAGGCATGGACACCGCCACCGACAACATGACTGCCGTCGACGGCACCATGAACGGTGGCATGATGGCCAACGACACCATGTCGAACGACATGATGATGGCCAACGACACGATGACCACCAACGCGACCAACGCGATGTAATCATCGTTGGGGTCATCCCCGACGAGAGGGGCCGTCCGGGCGACCGGGCGGCCCCTTTTTCATGGGCGAGCCCGGACCGTCGCGCGGCCGTGGTCGTCCCCGAAAGGTTCGAATTTCACTTCCCCTCCGAAACGACCGACGCGATTGTTCGGATCGCTGTCGCCTCGTGAATCCGTTTGGGAAAAAAGCCGAAAAGCGTTATGTTTCGGGACGCTCGAAGGCCCTACGGGGGAAGGATCGGAAGACAATGAAAGTGGTGCGTACCGCGCTGGTTGCTGGCGTGGCGTTTTGGGGGATGGGTGCCGCGGCGCCCGCATCGGCGCAATTCTTCCTGCAGCCCTATAATTTTCAGGGAAAGCCCGTTCAGGGCGATGAACCCGGCATCGCTCAGCCGCTGCCCGGCGCCACTCCCGCGGAATTGCGCGCGGGCTTGCTGTGGAACATGCGCGCCGCGCTGAATGTCGCCGCGTTGCAATGCCAATTCGAGCCGATGCTCACGACCGTGGCCAACTATAATGCGACGCTGAAGGATCACGAAGCCGAACTGAAGGGCGCGTTCGATACGCTCGGGGCCTATTTCAAACGGCAGAACAAGACGGCGAAGGCCGGGCAGGACGCGCTCGACCAATATGGCACGCGCACCTATGCCAGCTTCTCGTCGGTGTCGGGGCAGCTTGGTTTCTGCACCACCGCGGCGTCGATCCTGCATCAGGCGGTCTTCACGCCCCGCGGCCATCTGGGCGAGTTGGCGGTCGACCGGATGCGCGAGCTGCGCAATAGTCTGGTCCCTTACGGCGAGCAGCGTTTCCCACGCTATATCGGCCGCGAGCATGTCGTCGCGACCATGCCGCGCCTGGATGCCCTGTGCTGGAACAAGCGGGCGGAATGGGTCGTGAAGAAGTGCGGGGCGCAGAACTGGCCACCCGCCGGCGCGACCAGCCTGGCCGCGCGCTGATCCCAACCCCTCCCCGGCGGGGAGGCGGCAGCGAGAATGCGCTGACGGAGGGGGGCTTCCCATAGGACACCCCGTGTGGGACCCCCCCTCTACCATCCTTCGGATGTATGCGAGCGAGATGGTACCCCGGTACCATCTTGACGTGCCAGGGGCACGTCAAAGCCCTGACACCCTCTCCGTGCCGGGGAGGATAATGCGCCCCTCCCCTTTCGCGCCGGAATTTGCTAGGCGCGCGCCATGCTTAATCTGAATGGCATCACCGTGCGCCTGGGCGGCCGCACGATCCTCGACGGCGCATCCGCGGCGCTCCCCCCCGGCAGCCGAGTCGGTCTGATCGGTCGCAACGGGGCTGGCAAGTCGACTCTGGTCCGTGTGATCGCGGGCCAGTTGGAGGCCGATGACGGCGCCTGCGAGATGCCCAAGGGCGCGCGCTTGGGCTATATCGCGCAGGAGGCCCCCGACGGCACCGCCACCCCGTTCGAGAGGGTGCTCGCGGCCGATATCGAGCGCGCCGAACTGATGGAGCGCAGCGAGACCGAAAGCGACCCGGAAAAGCTGGGCGACATCTATGAGCGGCTGATCGCGATCGACGCCTATACCGCGCCCGCGCGTGCCTCCAGCATCCTGCAGGGCCTGGGCTTTGACGAGGCGATGCAGGCCCGCCCGCTGTCCAGCTATTCGGGCGGCTGGAAGATGCGCGTGGCGCTCGCCGCCCTCCTGTTCTCCGCGCCCGACGTGTTGCTGCTCGACGAACCGTCGAACCACCTCGACCTCGAAGCGGTGATGTGGCTGGAGGATTTCCTCAAATCCTATCGCGCAACGATCCTGCTGGTCAGCCATGAACGTGACTTCCTAAACAATGTCGTCGACCATATCCTGCACCTGCAGGGCGGCAAGGTGACGCTTTATCCCGGCGGCTATGATTCGTTCGAGCGCCAGCGTGCCGAGCGCATGGCACAGCTCGCCGCCGCCAAGGCGAATCAGGATGCGCAGCGCGCCAAGTTGCAGGACTATATCGCCCGCAACTCGGCCCGCGCGTCGACCGCCAAGCAGGCGCAGAGCCGCGCCAAGATGCTGTCCAAGATGCAGCCGATCGCCGAGATGGCGAACGACCCGTCGCTATCCTTCGACTTCCCCGATCCCGATCAGCTGCGCCCGCCGCTCATCACGCTGGACCTGGCGAGCGTGGGCTATGCCGAGACGCCGATCCTGAAGCGGCTGAACCTGCGCATCGACCCGGACGACCGGATCGCGCTGCTGGGCCGCAACGGCAACGGCAAGACGACGCTGGCCCGCCTGCTCGCCGCGCAGCTGACGCCGATGGAAGGCGACATGAACTCGAGCGGCAAGATGCGGGTGGGCTATTTCACCCAGTATCAGGTCGAGGAACTCGACACCGACGATACGCCGCTGGAACATATGACGCGCATCATGCGCGGCGCGACTCCGGCGGCGGTGCGCGCGCAGCTGGGCCGGTTCGGCTTTTCGGGCGACAAGGCGACGACCAAGGTCGGCAAGCTGTCGGGCGGCGAGCGTGCCCGCCTCGCGCTGGCGCTCATCACCCGCGACGCGCCGCACATGCTGATCCTCGACGAGCCGACCAACCACCTCGACGTCGACGCGCGCGAGGCGCTGGTCCAGGCGCTCAACATGTACAAGGGCACGGTCGTGCTGGTCAGCCATGATCGCCACATGCTGGAGATGACGGCGGACCGGCTGGTGCTGGTCGACAATGGCACGGCGAAGGAGTTCGACGGGTCGCTCGACGATTACATCGCCTTCGTTCTGAAGGGCGATGCGGGCCAGGGCGATGCCGCGTCCAAGGCGGACCGGGCGGCGAGCAAGAAGGCCTCCGCCGAGCAACGCGAACGCTTCAACGCGATGAAGAAGACGCTGCGCGGCATCGAGGAAGAGATGGCCAAGCTGACCCGCGAGCGCGATGCGCTGGACAAGGCGATGAACGACCCCGCAGCGGCCGAACCGCGCCACGCCAAACTGTCGATGGGCGAGTTGAACAAGCGCCGCGCCGAAGTGGTCGACAAGCTGGCCGAGGCGGAAGCGCGCTGGATGGAAGCGGGCGAGGCGATGGAGGCGGCTTGAGCGACCTGAGCGACGTCGGTGCGGGGTGAGGGTATCCCTTGGGCTTCAACTTCCCTCAGCCTGAACGGGGGGTGAGGAGTTCACTTGCCCTCATTATACCAGCCCCTGCGAATGCCAGGCCGTACCCCGGCGAAGGCCGGGGTCCAGTTTCTCTAACGCCGGTGGCGCGTCAATCGGCGCGCGGGATGCAGTCGCCCGCACATAGTAACTGGACCCCGGCCTTCGCCGGGGTGGTCCAGAATCTTAACCGCGCGCTTCTTCCGAACCTTCTTCGGCGTCATCGGCCGGATTTTCGATCCACGCCTCGACCTCGCCGTTCAGCTTCAGGGTCAGCGGGCGGCCGTGACGGTCGACCTTCTTGCCCAGCGCGACGCGAATCCAGCCTTCGGAAATGCAATATTCCTCGACGTCGCGGCGCTCATTGCCCTTGAAGCGGATGCCGACCCCACGCTGGAGGAGGTCCTGGTCGAAATAGGGGCTGTCCGGGTTGGTGGACAAGCGATCGGGAACGGTATCGGTCATGCCTGCGCCTTAACGCCGACTCGAGGGCGCTGCCAAGCAAAAGCGGCGTCGGGATGGTCCCGACGCCGCCGTCATGCTCAGTTACAGACCCGGACGGGCACGCTACGCCCCCAATAAGGGTCCCACCGCCAGTCGTTCCAGCAGCGCGGCGCATAGCTGCGATATTCATAGACCACCGGCGGCGGGGGCGGCGGCGCATAATAGGGGTCGTAGCCGCGATTATAATAATAGCCGCGATCGATATAGCGCGGCCGGTTGCTGCTCGCGATCGCAGCCCCGACGCCCAGGCCGACGATGCCGCCCAGCAGCGCGCCCGCGACGGCGTCGCCGCCGCGATCGCGGTGGTAATAGCCGCCCCAGCCCCGGCCCCAACGCTGCGCCTCGGCGGGAGCCGCCGCCGTGAGCGCGGTAGCCCCCAAGGCCAGGCCCAACCCCAGCTTCTTCAAAACTCCGTTCATACCGAACCTCCGATACTGATACGCCCGGTCCGCTGATGGCAAAACGCGCCCATGGCGTCCGTGTTGCCTTCCCTGCCATGATAGGGCTGAATGGATACGGAATGTAGCGTTTAGTTGCGGTTCAGGAGGAGCGCGCGGCCATGGCCTATTGGCTGTTGAAGTCGGAAGCGGACAGCTATGGCTGGGCCGATCTGGTCCGCGACGGGCGGACCGAATGGGACGGCGTTCGCAACGCCGCCGCCGCCGGGCATCTGCGTGGCATGAAACCGGGCGACTCGGCGATCGTCTATCACAGCGGCAAGGACAAGGCGGCGGTGGGGATCGCGACCGTCACCCGCGCCGCGAAAGCCGATGGCGATGACGGGCGCTGGGTCTCGGTAGAGATCGCGCCCGACCGGCCATTGCCCTGCTCCGTCACGCTGACAGCGATGAAGGCAGAGGCCAAGCTCGCTGACCTGCCGATGCTGCGCCAGTCCCGCCTGTCGGTGTCGCCGGTGGGCGAAGCCGAGTGGACCGTTCTGATGACGATGGCGGGGCTCTGACCGTCACCCCAGGCGATAGGCATAGTCCGCCGCCTCCCGCACCTGCTCGGGCGTCGGGCGAACACCGGTGTAGAGGACGAATTGTTCGAGTGCCTGGATGGTCGCGACCTGGGTGCCGGTAATCACCCGCTTGCCCATCTCTCGCGCGACGGTCAGGAAGCGTGTTTCCGGGGGATATTGCACCACGTCGAAGGCGATTTCCGCCTGCGCGATCATCGCTTCGGGGAAAGCGAGTTGCTGCTCATTTCCCCCGGTCATGCCGATCGGCGTGACGTTGATGAGCAACGGCGCGCCCTCGTCCAGTTCCGAAGCCCAGCCGAATCCGTAAAGCCCCGCCAGTTCACGCCCAAGCGCCTCGTTACGCGCAACGATGCGACCGTTCGTGAAGCCTGAATCGCGCAAGGCCGCCGCTACCGCCTTCGCCATCCCGCCCGATCCGCGCAGGACAAAGGGGATGTTGCGGTCGATATCGGCAATCAGTTCGACAACCGCGGCATAATCGGTGTTGTAACCGGTCAGCCGCCCGTCATCGTTGACGATGGTATTGACGCTGTCGATCGCCGCCGCCGATCCGGCCAGCCCGTCGAGCAACGGAATGACCGCCTCCTTGAACGGCATGGAGATGGCACAGCCGCGAATGTTCAGCGCCCGTATGCCGCCCACCGCCGCCGCCAGATCGGTCGTGCTGAACGACTTGTAGACATAGTCGAGTCCGGTCAGCTCATAGAGCTGGTTGTGGAAGCGCGACCCGAAATTGCCGGGCCGGGCCGACAGGGACATGCACAGCCGCGTATCGCGACCGATGGGGGGCTTGGTGGTCATGTCATAGGTCTAGCGGAGTGGTGGTTCGGGTGCATCCCCCCCTGGTTTCCCCTGGCCTTCGACTTCGCTCAGGCTGAGTGAAGTCGAAGCCCCCGCCCCAGCTACCCCCGCATCTCGCCCGCAATCGTCCGAACCAGCGCTGCGGCAGGCATGGCACGGGCCAGCGGCGCCCCCTGCCCCGCCCATTGCGCCCCATAACCGCCTTCGCCCCGCGCCTTGGCAACGGCATTCAGGGCCTTCCCCGCGTCATAGGCAATCGGATAATCGGGCACTGCCGCCGTCAAGGTCTCGTCCAGCGCGGTGAAACGATTGGCCAGGCACCGCGCCGGCCGCCCCGAAATCGCGCGGGTCATCACCGTATGCGCGGCTCCTTCCCCCATCAGCGCCGCGCGGTAGGAAGCGTCCGCCGCGCTTTCGGGACAGGCGATGAAGGCCGTCCCCAGCTGCGCCGCGACCACACCCAGCGCTAGAACCGCCGACACGCCCGCACCATCCATGATCCCGCCGGCCGCGATTACCGGCAGCCGCGTCCGCATCACCAGCAACCGGGCCAGCGCCAGCGTGCCCAGCCGATCGTCCGCTGCATCGGGATCGAAGACACCACGATGGCCGCCCGCCTCATATCCCTGCGCGACCAGCACATCGATCCCGGCATGCTCGGCCGCCTGCGCCTCGGCCAGCGAGGTCACGCTGGCCAGCAACCTGCATCCCGCCTGTTTCAACGCGGCGATGCGGGGACCATCTGGCAGGCCGAAGTGAAAGCTGACCACCGCCGGTTTCGCTTCGACCAGCAGCGCCAGCATTGCATCGTCCTGCGCAAAGCTGGGGTAGATTGCGCGCAACGCGGCTGGCGGCTCGGCAGCGAACTCGGCGAAAGCGGGGCGAAGCGCGTCGCACCACGCCGCCTCCCGCGCCGGATCGGGCATGGGCGGGGCATGGACGAAGAGGTTGACGTTGAACGGCCGATCGGTCCGCTCGCGCGTCTCGGCGATCATCCGCGCCGCAGCCGCCGTATCGCTCGCCCCGATCGCGATCGCGCCCAGCCCGCCGCCCGCATTCACCGCCGCCGCCATGGCGGGCGTCGACACCCCCGCCATCGGCGCTTGCAGGATCGGCAGGTCAAGGCTCAAATCGCCCGGAACCCCCATTAACGGGGCGCCTTGGCTCCCTCCACGGCGGCCTGGGGATCGACCGAGGGCGCGCCCTTGGCGGGCGTACCGGTATTGGCGATCGATCCAGTGTCGCCGCGCACATCCTCCTCGACCTTGTTGACCGCCGCGTCCGCGCCATTGGCCGGGGCGTCACCCGCCGCCGGTTCGGCCTTGGCCGCCGGAGCGGCCGGGAGCGGCAGGTTCGATCCCTGCTGGTTGAGGTATAGGATGACGTTCGCACGGTCCTGCGGGTTGGAAAGCCCGGCAAAGGTCATCTTGGTGCCGGGTGCGAATTTGCGCGGAGAAGTCAGCCACGCATTCATCTTGTCCCAGTCCCATTTGCCGCCGACCGCCTTCAGCGCGTCGGAGAAGGCGAAGCCCGCTTTCCCTTGCGCGATCGCCTCGCCCATCGTGGCATAGAGATTGGGGCCGATGCCGTTCGCGCCACCCTGGTTGATGGTGTGGCACGCGGCGCATTTCTTGAACACTTCCGCGCCCTTGGCCGCGTCGGCGGTCGGCAGCAGCGAGGCGATCGGCACTTCGGCGGCACCACCGCCTGCGCCCTCTGCCTCTACGCCCTCAATCGCATAGCCCATTTTTTCGGGGCGTTCTTCGTGGAAGATCATGCCGCCGACGATCGAAAGGCCCAATGCGGTGCCTGCCGCACCCAGCACCCATCCCGCGATCGTATTGGTCTTTAGGTCCATCGCGTTTCGCTGCCCCGCCAATATCTCTCCTGAACGCGAACCTTAGGTGCGGCTTTCGCGAACGGCAAGTTCTGCTTCCCTTGATCGTGTGACGCGCGCGCTTTACGCCGCTGACCCATGGAGAATTACGCCGCCCCCGCCCGTCCGATCGTCGAGGCGATGACCGCCGCCGCCTTGGCTGAACCGGCCCGCGCCGTCGCCTTTCAGGGCGCGCCCGGCGCCAACAGCCATGTCGCGGCCACCGAGGTGTTTCCGGACGGCCTGCCCCTGCCCTGTTTCGATTTCGCCGACGCGCTGGAGGCGGTGAAGACCGGCAAGGCCGACCGCGCGATCATTCCGATCGAAAATTCGCTGCACGGGCGCGTCGCCGACATCCATTTCCTGCTCCCCGAGTCCGGGCTCGTCATCACCGGCGAGCATTTCCTGTCGATCCGCCACGCGCTGATGGCCACCGGCGGGCGCGACGGGCTGGTCGAGGCGATGAGTCATCCGCAGGCGCTGGGCCAGTGTCGCCACTGGCTGCGCGCGCACGGCATTCGCCCGATCGCCTATGCCGACACCGCGGGCGCTGCAGCGCGGGTCGCGGAGATGAACGATCCGCGCGTCGCCGCGCTCGCCCCGCCGCGTGCCGCCGAGCTGTACGGCCTCAACCTGCTGGCCGAGGATATTTCGGACGGCGAGCGTAACATGACCCGCTTCGTCGTGTTGGCGCGGGGCGGGCAGCCGCCGGTCGGCGACGGCCCCTGGATGACCAGCCTGATCTTCGAAGTGAAGAATATTCCCGCCGCACTTTACAAGGCGATGGGCGGATTCGCGACCAACGGCGTCAACATGACCAAGCTGGAAAGTTATCAGCGCGGCGGCAGCTTTGCGGCGACGGAGTTTTATTGCGACGTGGTCGGCCGCCCCGGCGAAGCGGCCTTCGACCGCGCGATCGAGGAACTCGGCTTCCACAGCAAATGGGTGCGGGTGCTGGGGACCTACGCGCAGGCGCGACAGCGGGGGTAAGTCCCCCCACACCGCGAAGCGGTGGTGGAGGGGGGCTTCCACATAGGACGTCGATGAAGGCACGCCCCCTCCGTCAGGCCTTCGGCCTGCCACCTCCCCGTGCCGGGGAGGATTATTCGGCCCATGCCTCAAGCAATGTATGCGCAATCGCATAGGAGGGCGGCACGCCGAATCGCGACGCATCCCCCGCCAGCGCCGCGCGCACCTCGTCGCGCGACACCCACATCGCGTCTTCCAGCTCGGTTCTGTCGATGGTCAGCCGGTCGTCGATCGCCGTGGCGACGCATGCGATCATCAACGAGGACGGAAACGGCCAGGGCTGGCTGGCGATATAGCGCACGTCACGCACGCGGATGCCCGCTTCCTCGAACAACTCACGTGCCACCGCTTCCTCGATCGATTCGCCGGGCTCCAGAAATCCCGCCAGCGCCGAGTAGCGCCCCGGCGGAAAGGCAGGCTGGCGGCCCAGCAGCGCGCAGCCGTCATGTTCGGCGATCATGATGACGACTGGGTCAACGCGGGGGAAATGCTCAGTGCCGCACGCCGGGCAGCGCCGTGCCCAGCCCGCACGGAACGGCTCGGTCGCATGGCCGCACTTCGCGCAAAAGCCGTGCCGCGCATGCCAGTCGATCACCGACCGCGCCGCCGCATAGGTCGCCGCCTCCCCCGCCTCCAGGGCATGGAGTGCGGCGATCATCTCGAACGACCGGCCCATCGCGGGTTCCGGGACCAGCCGTGCGAAATACGGCGTCGCATCCTCGATGCCCAGCAGCACATGGTCTTCCGGAGACGCCGCCGGATCGATCGCGGTCCAGCCCAGCCGCCCGTCCTGCATGAGGGGCTGATAGGCGTCGAGGATCAGCAGCCTCGCCGCCGGATCGGCCAGCGCCGCCGCAAACGCCGCAGGATCATGTCGCAGCTGGTCGGCGCGGTCGAGCCGCCCGCCAGTAAAGCCGAGTTCCTTCACTTCGCGCTATGTCCAAGGTCTTGATGGAGCGTCGCCGCCAGATCGCGGCGTAGCGGATAGCGGTCGGCGGGGAAGTAATTGACCATGACGACCCCGCGCATTTGCCGGGTCGGATCGACATAGGCGATCGTGCCCGCCGCCCCGCCCCACCCATAGGTGCCCTTGCCCGGACCGCCCGGCGTATCGGCCAGCGTCACCGATCCCCCCGCGCCGAAGCCGGTCGGCACCTCGCCTGCGCTGCCTCCGGTCGCCCCCGGGACAGAGCCATAGGTGACACCGGCGGGCAGCAGGTTGGACATGGCGAGCCTGACGGTCTCCGGCTTCATCACGCGCACGCCGTCCACCTGGCCGCCATTTTGCAGCATCTGGAGGAAGCGGTCATAATCGCGCGCCGACATCACCAGCCCCGCGCCGCCATAGGGAAAGCTGGGCCGCTGGCGAAAGACCGAATTCGCCGCCGGGTCGATCGGCACCATCCGGTCGCCCAAGAACGTGTAATTGCTCACCAACCGGTTCGCGGCCGAGGCGGGCACCTGCCAATAGCTGGAATTCATCTTCAGCGGCGTGAACAGCCGCGTCTGAACGAACCGCTCGAACGGCATCCCCGCTACCTTTTCCACCACCGCCGCCATCACGTCGAGGCCGATCGAATAGCTCCACTTCGTCCCCGGCTCGGCGATCAGCGGCAGCGCAGCGACGCGCTCGGCGAATTGCTGGAGGCTGACGGGGCGGGTTGGCCGAACCTTGGCCTCGACCTGCGCATTGGCCGCGAAGGGCACGATCCCCAGCCGCTCATATTCCTTCAGCAGCGGCCCCTTGGTCGTGATGCTGTACCCCAACCCGGCCGTATGGGTCAGCAAGTTGCGAATGGTGATCGGACGCGTCGCGGGCCGCGTCTGTAACGAAGCATCGGGGTTGGTCAGCACCCGCATCTGCTGGTACGCCGGATAGATGTCGGACAACGGCTGATCGAGTTGCAGCTTGCCGTCCTCGATCAGGATCATCGCGGCCATGGCGGTGATCGGCTTGGTCATCGAATAGACCCGCCACAGCGTATCGGGGCCGACGGCTGGCGCGTCCGGCTCCAATCCGGTGCGCCCCGCCGAGACGAAGACCGCCGGCTGGCCCGGCATACCGATCGCGGCGACAATTCCCGGCATCTTGCCGGTACGGACATAGCTGTCGAACAGTGCCTGGGTCGCGGGCAACCGGACGACGCTGGCGCGAGCGCGGGGCTGCGCGATCTGTGCCGGGGCAGCGGCACTCAACAGCGCCAAGATCGCCCCGCCCGTCATCATCACTCGACGCATCATCGGCATCAGGCCCTTTTCAAATGATCGGCTGCCCGCGCGAACAAGGTGGGCAGGCCTGCGGTTCCCAGATCGGCGATGGGCCACCATTCGCCCACCGCCGAATCATCGAGCCCGCCCTCGGATCTGGCAAGCGCCAATTCCAGTTCGAAATGCGTGAAGCCGTGGACGACCGTTTCGTTCAGCATCGTCCACGGCCCCCTGCCCGGCGCGCCGGCCAGGCCCGGCCGATCATCCGCCCATGGTCCGGTCGGCAGCGCGCGCATACCCCCCAGCATCCCCTTGTCCGGGCGACGGACCAGCCAGACCCGCCCCTCGCGCTCGATCCAGAATACGGTGCCGTGGCGATAGGGCCGCTTCTTTTTCGGTGCCTTGGCGGGAAGCGTCTCGGCGATCCCCTCTGCTCGTGCCCGACAGTCGAGTGCAAGCGGGCAGAGCAGGCATTGCGGCTTCCTCACGGTGCAGATCGACGAGCCCAGATCCATCATCGCCTGCGCGAAATCCCCCGATCGCGCGTCCGGGGTGATGCGGTCGGTCGCCTGGCGGATGGCAGGCCGGGCTGCGGGGAGCGGCGCCTGAATCGCAAACAGCCGGGCGACGACACGCTCGACATTGGCGTCGACCACCACCGCCCGCTCACCGAACGCGATCGCGGCCACCGCCGCCGCGGTATACGCCCCCAGCCCCGGCAGCTCGCGCAACGCCGCCTCGGTCGACGGGAAACGCCCCTCATGCTCGGCAACCACGGCCCGCGCCGCCTTCACCAGATTGCGCGCGCGGGCATAATAGCCCAGCCCCGCCCAGGCGGCCATGATATCCTCGTCCGGCGCGGCGGCCAGGCTCGCCACATCGGGCCAGCGCTCCGTCCAGGCGGTGAAGCGCGGCGCAACCGCCGCAACCGTCGTCTGTTGCAGCATCACCTCCGACAGCCAGACGCGGTACGGGTCGGGCGTCTCCCCCGGACGGCTGCGCCACGGCAAATCGCGGGCGTGCCGGTCATACCAGGCGAGCAGGCGAGCGGCGGGGCTGTCCGAACGGTCGGGCGATGATGAATGCTTGGCGTCCACCGGCCCGCTATGGCATGGAGCCCGATATGAGCAAGCGCGTCCGCGCCCCCCAGGAGCCGCCCCCCCGATCGAATCGCCCTCGCGCGGTATCCGAACTGCTGCCCGCGATCGGCGGCGCGGCCTTTCGCCGTTTCGGCTTTGTGCAGAGCGCCATCGTCAGCCGCTGGCCGGATATCGTCGGCCCGCGCCTGTCGACCGCCAGCGCGCCCGAATCGATCCGCTTTCCGCAGGGCGAGAAGCAGAATGGCGTGCTGACGCTGGTCGTGCGCGGGGCGCACGCGCCAATGATGCAGCATATCGCGCCCGAGATCATCGAGCGGGTAAATCGCTTTTTCGGCTATCCAGCGGTCGCGCGGTTGCAGATCCGCCAGGGCGAATTGCCGATGGCCGCGCCCAAGCGGGCCGCACCGCCCAAGCCCCAGCCGGTGCCGCCCGAAATGGGCGACGGTCTGCGCCAGATCGCCGATCCGGAGCTTCGCGCCGTGCTCGAATCGCTTGCCGCGGGCGTCGCAGCGACGCGCGGCCTTCCCAAGGTGTCGTGATGCGTCTTTTCCTGTCGCTGGCCGCGATCGGCCTCGCCCTGTCCGCCGGTTCGGCCCAAGCCGCCCAAGCTCAGCGCAAAGCCGCCAATTGGGCGACCCATATCAGCCAGACGCCCACCGGTGCCTATGTCATCGGCAATCCGGCGGCGCGGGTGAAGCTGGTCGAATATGTCAGCTATACCTGCCCGCACTGCGCCGATTTCACCACCCAGTCGGGGGCGGTGCTGAAGGGGCAGATGGTGCGATCGGGCTCGACCAGTATCGAGATTCGCCATTTCATCCGCGACCGGCTCGACTTGGCCGCCGCGCTGATCGCCCGTTGCGGCGGAGCGGCGCGGTTCGCCAGCCTGCACGATAGGATCTTCGCGCAGCAGCGCGACTGGCTGACGCGCGGGATGGAGTTCGATCAGGCCAATGCCCAGCGGATCAGCGCCTATCCCCCCGCCGCCCAGATGCGCGCCGAGGCCGATGGCGCAGGCCTGACCGCGATCGGCAAGAGCGCCGGGCTGACCGATGCACAGATCACCGCTTGTCTTTCGGACCGTGCCGCCACCGACCGAGTGGTCGCGATGACCACCGCGGCCCCCGATACGATCGAGGGGACGCCCGGCTTCTTCATCAACGGCAAGCAGGCGATGGGCGTCTTTACCTGGGACAAGCTGCAGCCGCTGTTGCGCGCGGCGGGCGCCCGCTAATTCCTTCTTTTTCCTCGGAGCATATGTCGATGAAGTCTCGCCTTCTCCTCCTCGCCCTTCCGCTCGCGCTGGCCGCCTGCGGTGGCGGCAATGGCGACGCCAACAGCAGCGCCCCGGCCGCCTCGCCGTTGCCCGCAGTCGCCGCCCCCGCGGGTCAGGATTGGACCCAGGTCGTGCACAAGACCGCCGAAGGCTATGTGATGGGCAACCCCGACGCGCCCATCAAGCTGGTCGAATATGGTTCGCGCCTATGCCCGGCCTGCGGCGCGTTCGCGCGTGAGGGTTATGAGCCGCTGACCAACAACTACGTCAAATCGGGCAAGGTCAGCTGGGAATTCCGCGAATTCCTGATCCACGGCGCGCCCGATCTTCCCCCGGCGCTGCTCGGCATCTGCGCAGGCGAGGCGACCTTCTTCCCGGTGCTGGAACAGATGTACCAGTCGCAGCAGGGCTTCAACGACAAGCTTCAGGCGATGCCGCCTGCGATGCAGCAGCAGCTCCAGAACGCCAAGCCGGTCGACGTCATCAAGGCGCTGGCCGATCAGATGGACCTCATCAACTTCGTCAAGCAGCGCGGCATTCCCGAGGCCAAGGCGCGCCAGTGCCTGAGCGACATGACTCAGATCGACCGCCTGACCAAGCAGACTCAGGATCGCGGCGCCGACGGCACGGTGACGGGTACGCCGACCTTCATCCTGAACGGCAAGCCGCTCAAGGGCGCGGTCAGCTGGTCCGATGTCCAGGCGGCGTTGAAGAACGCGGGCGCGTAAGCTCGGCTTTCCGGGTTACAGTAAAGGCGGTCGGGCGATGGTCCGGCCGCCTTTTTCTGTGCCCGTTGCCGCAGGTCGCAACGCCGCCCATGGTGTGCGAAGCGATGCGGGAAAGGCCATAGCGAGGCGGGTGGATCGGCCCCTCCCCGCCCGCACCCCGAGCGAATCCCGTGGCCTTCGACTTCGCTCCGGCTGAACGAACGTCGGGATAATGGAACAGACACAAAAAAGGCCCGGGGATCGCTCCCCAGGCCTTTCTTTGGCTGTGTCGCAAGGACAGGCCGGTCCGGTTCCCGGCGGAGGATATCCCCCACCGGTTCCCGATCCGGCTTAGAAGTCCATGCCGCCCATGCCGCCCATGCCGCCGCCGGCGGGCATGGCGGGCGACTTGTCTTCGGGCAGCTCGGCCACGGTGGCTTCCGTGGTGATGAGCAGGCCCGCGACCGACGCCGCGTTCTGGAGCGCGGTGCGGACGACCTTGGTCGGGTCGATCACGCCAGCGGCGACCAGGTTCTCATAGGTGTCGGTCGACGCGTTGAAGCCGAACGAGGTGTCGTTCTGGTCGAGCAGCTTGCCCGACACGACCGCACCGTCATGGCCGGCGTTCTGAGCGATCTGGCGAACCAGCGCGGTCAGCGACTTGCGAACGATGTCGATGCCACGGGTCTGGTCGTCATTGACGCCCTTCAGGCCGTCCAGCGCCTTGGTCGCGTACAGCAGCGCCGTACCACCACCGGGGACAATGCCTTCTTCGACCGCCGCGCGGGTCGCGTGCAGCGCGTCGTCGACGCGGTCCTTGCGCTCCTTGACCTCGACCTCGGTCGCACCGCCGACCTTGATGACGGCGACGCCGCCAGCGAGCTTGGCGAGACGCTCCTGGAGCTTTTCGCGGTCGTAATCGCTGGTGGTGTTCTCGATCTGAGCACGGATCGCCTCGGTGCGGCCCTTGATCGCGTCGGCATCACCCGCACCATCGACGATGGTGGTGTTGTCCTTGTCGATCGTGACGCGCTTGGCGGTGCCCAGCATGCCGACGGTGACGGTCTCGAGCTTGATGCCCAGGTCTTCCGAGATCAGCTCGCCCGCGGTCAGGATGGCGATGTCTTCCAGCATCGCCTTGCGACGATCACCGAAGCCCGGAGCCTTGACCGCTGCGACCTTCAGGCCGCCGCGCAGCTTGTTGACGACGAGCGTGGCCAGAGCCTCGCCCTCGATGTCCTCGGCGATGATCAGGAGCGGACGGCCCGACTGGACGACGGCTTCCAGGATCGGGAGCATCGCCTGCAGGTTCGACAGCTTCTTCTCATGGATCAGGATGTACGGGTCGTTCAGTTCGACCGTCATCTTTTCCGGGTTGGTGATGAAGTAGGGCGACAGGTAACCACGGTCGAACTGCATACCCTCGACGACGTCGAGTTCGAACTCGAGGCCCTTGGCCTCTTCGACGGTGATGACGCCTTCCTTGCCAACCTTTTCCATGGCTTCGGCGATCTTCTCGCCGACTTCACGGTCACCATTGGCCGAGATGATGCCGACCTGGGCGACTTCGTTCGAGCCCGAAACGGGCTTCGAGCGGGCCTTGATGTCCTCGACGACCTTGGTGACGGCGATGTCGATGCCGCGCTTCAGGTCCATCGGGTTCATGCCGGCCGCGACCGACTTCATGCCCTCGCGGACGATCGCCTGGGCCAGGACGGTCGCGGTGGTGGTGCCATCACCGGCGATGTCGTTGGTCTTCGACGCCACTTCGCGCACCATCTGCGCGCCCATGTTCTCGAACTTGTCCTTGAGTTCGATTTCCTTGGCGACCGAAACGCCGTCCTTGGTGATGCGCGGGGCACCGAACGACTTGTCGATCACGACGTTGCGGCCCTTCGGACCCAGCGTGACCTTGACGGCATCGGCGAGGATGTCGACGCCCTTCATGATGCGCTCACGCGCGTCGCGCGAAAACTTGACTTCCTTGGCTGCCATGGTGGCTACCCTTTCAATCTGGAATTGTCGTAAAAAACGGGAGAAGGATCAGTCTCAGCCGATGATGCCGAGAATGTCCGATTCCTTCATGATGAGCAGGTCTTCACCGTTCACCTTGACCTCGGTGCCCGACCACTTGCCGAACAGAATGCGGTCGCCCGCCTTCACGTCCAGCGGCGTGACCTTGCCGTCTTCGGCCTTGGCGCCCGAACCGGCGGCGACGACCTCGCCCTCCTGGGGCTTTTCCTTGGCGGTATCCGGGATGATGATCCCGCCAGCCGTCTTTTCCTCGGCCTCGACGCGACGGACGAGAACGCGGTCGTGCAACGGACGAAAGTTCATTGCCATATCCCTTTAATCTGGCGTGTTACACTTTTCTGGCACTCAAGCCATGCGAGTGCCAACGCCACCGGATATGTGAACGGCCATTCAGGCCGTCAACGCCCCGGCCAAAAAAATTTTCGCGGGATTGCGGCCGGGCCGGAACAAAAATGCTGACAACATGGGCTGCGTGTTGATCTCATAACACGGGGCATTGCCGCGCTTTCGCTGCTGGGCTAGCGATACCGCATGACCGACGCCCGCGCCGACGCCCTTCCGCCCGCCTCCCCGCTCGATCAGGATTTCAGCCGACCGGGGCGCAAGCCCGGCGGGCGTAGCGGCTGGCGGCTGGTACGCGGCGCCTGGCGTCTGCTGGTCGGCATCAAGGATTTCCTGGTGCTGGCCGCGATGCTGCTCTTCTTCGGCCTGATCTTTGCCGCGCTCAACGCCCGGCCGGGGACCAAGGCGATCACCGACGGCGCGCTCCTGTTGAAACTGGACGGCCCGATCGTCGAGCAGCCTGAGACGATCGCGCCGCTCGCCATGCTGTCGGGCGGCAGCGTGCCGCACCAATATCGCCTGCGCGATCTGGTCCGCGCGATCGACGCGGCCAAGGACGACGGTCGCGTGAAGGTTCTGGTGCTCGATCTGGATGCGTTCGGCGGCGCCTATCCCGCTGCCTTGCAGGAAGTGGGCAACGCGATCCAGCGCTTCCGCAAGGGCGGCAAGCCGGTGCTGGCCTATGCCACCGCCTATACCGACGGCGCATACCGGCTGGCCGCGAACGCCAGCGAAATCTGGGTCAATCCGCTGGGCGGCACGCTGTTCACCGGGCCGGGCGGCAATCAGCTTTACTATAAGGGTCTGATCGACAAGCTGGGCGTGACCACCCATGTCTATCGCGTCGGCAAGTTCAAATCCTTTGTCGAACCCTATATCCGCGCCGACCAGAGCCCCGACGCGCGCGCCGCGTCGCAGGCGCTCTACGGCACGCTGTTCGCCCAGTGGCGCGAGTCGGTCGCCCAGGCGCGCCCCAAGGCCCAGCTCGACAGCTTCCTGACCCAGCCCGACCGCGCCGTCCTGGCGTCGAACGGCAACATTGCCGACGCGAACCTGAAGGCGGGGCTGGTCGACAAACTGGGTGACAAGCTGGCTTTCGGCAAGCGTGTGGCCGAGATTGCCGGGGCCGAGGCGAACAAGCCCGCAGGCTCGTTCCGCACCATCTCCTATGCCGCCTGGGTCAAGGCCAACCCGCTGCCGACCAAGGGCGATGCGATCGGCGTGCTGACCATCGCGGGCAATATCGTCGATGGCGAGGCCGGTCCCGGCACCGCGGCGGGCGAGACGGTGTCCAAGGCATTGCTCGACGGCCTCGCCGAGAAGAAGCTGAAGGCGCTGGTCGTGCGCGTCGATTCACCGGGCGGGTCGGTGCTGGCGTCCGAGCAGATCCGCCAGGCAATTCTGGAGGCCAAGCGGCAGAAGCTGCCCGTCATCGTCTCGATGGGCGGTCTCGCGGCGTCGGGCGGTTACTGGGTCTCCACCCCGGCCGACCTGATATTTGCCGAGCCGGGGACGATCACCGGGTCGATCGGCATTTTCGGCATCATCCCGACCTTTGAGAACACGCTCGCCAAGATCGGTGTGACCACCGACGGGGTGAAGACCACGCCGCTGACCGGCCAGCCCGACGTGCTGAGCGGGACGACGCCGATGCTCGACACCATCCTGCAGGCGGGGATCGAGAATGGCTATCGCCAGTTCCTGTCGCGCGTCGCAGAGGCGCGCCACATGACGCCCGAAAAGGTCGACACCATCGCGCAGGGCCGGGTCTGGGACGGCGGCACCGCGCGCCAGATCGGACTGGTCGACCGGTTCGGCACCCTGTCAGACGCCATCGCCGAGGCCGCCCGCCGCGCCAAGCTGGACCCGGCCAAGGTCCATGCCGAGTATCTGGAGAAGAAGCCGGGCTTTGCCGCGATGCTGGCAGAAGGGTTCGACAGCGATGACGACAGCCAGCAGGGCGGCGACGTCTTCGCCATCGCTGCCGCCGAACGTCGTGCGATCGCCGCCCGTGCCCTGGGCGACGTTGCGCGGCTGGCGCGGGGCGGGTCGGTCCAGGCCCGCTGCCTGGAATGCGGTGCGCTGGGTCCGGTGGGCACGTCGAGCGACGAGCGGCTGCTCGACCTGCTGATCGCGAAGCTGGGGTATTGATCCCCAAACTTCGTTCACGCTGAACGGACGCAGGAATACGGACCCCGGAAATCGGAGGCCTTCCGAACGGCGTATCTGCGCGCTACGCAGGCCCATTCCTTCTGGAGACGCCCCCCGCATGATCGCCATCCGCGCCGCCCGCCCCGAAGACGCCGCCGCCATCGCCGCCATCTATGCGCCGCATGTGCTGGCCGGTGTCGTCTCGTTCGAGACTCAGGCTCCCGACGCCGACACGATGCGCATGCGGATGGAAGGGGCCGATGGCCTCTATCCCTGGATCGTCGCGACACTCTCCGACGAAAATGGACATGAGGAAGGCGTGATCGGCTATGCCTATGCCGCCCGCTTCCGCGAGCGTGAGGCCTATCGCTGGGTGGTCGAGACCACCATCTATGTCGCCGACGTGTCGCAGCGTTCGGGCGTCGGGCGGCTTCTTTACGAAGCGCTGGTGGACACGCTGACCGCGCAAGGCTTCACCCAGGCCATGGGCGTGATCGCGCTGCCCAATGATGGCTCGATCAAGCTGCACGAAGCGGTCGGCTTTCGCCGCGCGGGCGTCTTTCGCGAGGTCGGCCACAAGCATGGCCGCTGGATCGATGTCGGATATTGGCAGCGCGAACTGGCGGAGCCCGCCCCCCACCCCGCCGAACCGAAACGCTTCGCCGATGTCGGCGTGGTACGCGATCCGGTGGCGGGGAAGCATCGCTGACCCGACCATGGGCGGACCAACTTGTCCGCCCCACGATGATCAACGGAACACGAAGAACGGCGCGCCGGGTTTCCAGTTGATGCGGTTGATCCAGACCGAGGCGACGGGCTGGCCATCGGCGGCGATGGCGGGTCGAAACTTCGCGCGCTTGGTCGCCGCGGCGCAGGTCGCGTCCTGAAAAGCCTTGTCGCCGCCCGATTTGGTGACTTCGCATTTCTGGACGGTGCCATCCGCGCCGACGAGCAGGCGGATGATGACGGCGCCTCCCATGCCCATATGGTTCAGGCCGGAGGGATAGTCCCCCGGCCGGAACCAGTTGGCCGGGTTTTCCACGGGCTCCGGCATATTCTTGAGCTGACGCTGCTGGGCCGGATCGAGCCCCCAGGACGCGATCAGATTGTCCGCGCATTTGTCGAGCGCCGCGAGCGGCCCCTTCATCGACCCGAGATCGAAACGCGCGGCATAGCGACCGACGAAGCGGACACCGAGGATCGTCGGCTGGCCGGCGTCCACGTCGCTGCGCAGTGCCTTGGGCAGATCGACATCGGGTTGGAAGCGGAGCGTGGCCAGCCCGCCGCTCGTGCCGGCAAAGCCCTGGGCGTGCATACCGGGCACTTCGGCGACCGTGGTGGTGGACACGGATACGGATTGCCGGTCGTCCGTCACCGGGAAAGACCGGCCCGCCAACCCCATCTCCAATCGGTCGCGAAGATCGTATCGGCTGATCTGCAACAGGATCTGATCCTTGCCCTCGCCAAAGTTCCGCATCAGGCGACATTCGGTCGGGGCATAGTCCACTTGCCATTTCGAGGACGGTGCGAGGGGCGGCTTTGGTTCGGCGGCAGCCGAGGCGATTTGCGGCAGAATGCTACCCGCCATGATGGCCATGCCCACCCAGATCGGGATCGTTCGACCGCGCATTATTTTCCCCCTCCCAGTCCGACGTCAAAACCGTCGATACGCCGGGAGAATGACATGATTATTGCCGGAGCCCAATGACAATATCGTCATCCGGGCTGCTGTCCGGGCCGCCCTGTCCCCGCCATACCAATCTAAGGCTTGGCTTTGCGCACGCGCTTTGGCTAACGCCGTAGGGAAAGCCCCACCGGGCACGTCAAGGAAGGAACAGGCATCATGGCTGCCGACTGGTCGACGATCGAATCGCTCCCGCAGACCCCGCTTCTCGATCTTTTCGCGAATGATCCCAACCGGCTGGCGTCGCTCAGCCTTGATGTGGCGGGTATCCATTTCGACTGGTCCAAGACCCATCTGACCCCCGAAGCGGTCGCCGCCTTCGTGGAGCTCGCCAAGGCCAAGGGGCTCGCTGCCAAGCGCGATGCCCTGTTCGGCGGCGAGGTCGTCAACGTCACCGAGGGCCGCGCGGTCGAGCACACCGCCGAGCGTGGCGAGGGCAACCCCGAAAGCGTCGCCACGGCCCGCGCCTCGCACGCCCGGATGCGCGCGCTGATCGACGCCATCGAGGCAGAAGCGCTGGGGCCGATCCGCCATGTCCTGCACATCGGCATCGGCGGCTCGGCGCTCGGTCCCGACCTGCTGGTCGATGCGCTGGGCCGCGATACCGACCGTTACGACGTGGCGATCGTATCGAACGTCGACGGCGTCGCGCTGGAGGAGGTGTTCAAGCGCTTCGATCCCGCCGCCACGCTGCTGGTGGTCGCGTCCAAGACCTTCACCACCACCGAGACGATGCTCAACGCCACCTCGGCGCTGCAGTGGATGACCGAGAACGGCGTCGAGGACCCCTATGGCCGCGTCATCGCGCTGACCGCCAACCCCGACAAGGCGGTCGAATGGGGCGTGGACGAAACCCGCATCCTGTCCTTCGCCGAATCGGTGGGGGGGCGCTATTCGCTCTGGTCGACCATCGGTTTCCCCGCCGCGCTGGGCCTTGGCTGGGACGCGTTCGAGGAATTGCTGGAAGGCGCGGCCGAGATGGATCGCCATTTCCGCCTGACCGACCTGGCGCAGAACGCCCCCGCGCTCGCCGCCTTTGCCGACCTCTATTATACCCAGGTCCGCCATGCCGAGACGCGCGCGCCCTTCGCCTATGACGAGCGGCTGCGCCTCCTGCCCTCCTATCTCCAGCAGCTGGAAATGGAGTCGAACGGCAAGGGCGTGACCGTCGATGGCGAGGCCGTAGGCCGCCCCACCGCCGCGATCACCTGGGGCGGGGTCGGCACCGACGCGCAACATGCAGTGTTCCAGCTGCTCCACCAGGGCACCCATCTCGTCCCCGTCGAGTTCATCGCGGTGATCGAGCCGGGCGATGTGCTGAGCGACGATCACCATCGCCAGCTGCTGCTCAACGCGTTCGCGCAAGGCGCCGCGCTGATGAAGGGCAAGAAGGTCGATGACCCCGCACGCAGCTATTCGGGCGATCGGCCGTCCTCGACCATCCTGCTCGATACGCTCGACCCGCGCACCCTGGGCGCACTGATCGCCTTCTACGAGCACCGCGTATTCGTGAACGGCGTCCTGCTCGGCATCAACAGCTTCGACCAGTTCGGCGTCGAATTGGGCAAGGAAATGGCCAAGGCCGCCGACCAGGGCGGGCAGGAATTCGACCCCTCGACCGAGGACCTGATCCAGCGGGCGTTCGGCGCGTAATAATCTTCCCCGCTCGCGGGGAGGTGGCAGGCCGCAGGTCTGAAGGAGGGGGGGCTTCCTCACAGGACAGCCTTTGTGGAACGCCCCCTCCACCATGCTACGCATGGTCCCCCTCCCCGCCGGGGAGGATCGAAGTTTCCGATCACTGTCAGGGGGACGCTGAACTTGGCTCGGCGTTCCCCGTTGTGCTTTTAAGCGGGGCGCACCCTGCACATCTGATTTCCCGGAGAACCGATCCCATGGCAGACTATGACTATGACCTGTTCGTCATCGGCGCGGGCTCGGGCGGCACCCGCGCGTCGCGGGTGGCGGCGGCGCATGGCGCGCGTGTGGCGGTGGCCGAGGAATATCGCGTCGGCGGGACCTGCGTCATTCGGGGCTGCGTGCCCAAGAAGCTGCTCGTCTATGGCGCGCATTTCGCCGAAGATCTGAAGGACGCCCGCCGCTTCGGCTGGCAGGTGCCGAGCGACTGCGAGTTTTCGTGGCAGACGCTGCGCGACAATGTCCTGGCGGAGGTCGACCGTCTCAACGGTGCATATAAAAAGACGCTGGAGAGCCACAATGTCGAGATCATCGACCAGCGCGCAACCGTTACCGGGCCGCACAGCGTCCGCCTGGCCGACGGGACAGAGAAGACCGCCGACAAGATCCTGATCGCGGTCGGCGCGCATCCGGCCGTCCCGTCCTGCCCCGGCCACGAACATGGCATCACCTCGAACGAAGCGTTCCATCTGGACTCGATCCCCAAACGCGTGCTGATCGCAGGGGCGGGCTATATTGCCAATGAATTTGCGGGCGTGTTCCACCAGTTCGGCGCGCATGTGACGCTCATCAACCGCAGCAAGGATATCCTGCGCGGCTACGACCTGACGATCCGTGACCGATTGCTCCAGATTTCCATGATGAAGGGGATCGAGTTCCGCTTCGACGCGACCTTCGAGGGGATCGAGAAGCAGGCCGACGGTTCGCTCAGGGTCTCCATGTCGAACCACGCGCCGATCGAGGTCGACCTGGTGATGTTCGCCACCGGCCGGATGCCCAACACCCATGGCCTTGGGCTGGAGACGGCGGGCGTCGAGTTGGACGATCATGGCGCGGTCAAGGTGGACGAGGACAACTGCTCCACCTGTCCCAGCATCTTCGCGGTCGGCGACGTGACCAACCGCGTGCAGCTGACCCCCGTCGCCATCCGTGAGGGACAGGCCTTTGCCGACACGGTGTTCGGCAACAAACCGACTCGCGTCGATTATGACTGCATCCCGGCGGCGGTGTTCAGCCACCCCCCGATGGCCGGCGTCGGCATGACCGAGGCGCAGGCCAAGCAGATGCTGGGGTCGGTGCGGGTCTATACCTCCGACTTCCGTCCGATGAAGAATGTGCTGGCGGGCCGCGAGGAGCGCGCCCTGTACAAGATGGTGTGCGACGGTGACACGGGCCGGGTGGTCGGACTGCACATGATTGGCCCCGATGTGCCCGAAATCCTTCAGGCGGCCGCCATCGCGGTGAAGGCCGGGCTGACCAAGGCGCAGTTCGATGCCACCGTCGCGCTGCATCCGACCATGTCGGAGGAACTGGTGCTGATGCGCTGAAACCCCATGCGCCCCCGGTGTGTCACCGGGGGACAGTTCCGCAACTATGTGACCCATCACGTATCGCGTGAACATTTACCGCCATGCGCGTTTATGGCCGTAGGGGACCGCCAGGCGCCCGAGGATTCGAACGGAAAATGTAATGAGCGAGCAATGCGTTACCTTCGAACAGGTCATCGCTTTTGCCCAAGCGGCAATGGACGGCGCGGATGCGCTGGACCAGCCGCTGGCGGGCAATCACATTGCTGCCGGGCTCGAATTGCTGCGGGTTGCCCGCGAGAATGCCGAACGCGCCCGCTCCTCCGCCTCGTGCTGATCGGTCGCCATCAGTCGTCGTCCGCGATGCCATCATCCAGCGCCGTGGCGCGTCGATGCGCCGGACGGTCCCGCAATCGGCCGATATAGGTCATGATCGCGTCGGTCTTGGGGATCAGCCCGAACTGGGTGAACCACATCAACTGCGCCCCCAGATACACGTCCGCCGCCGTGAAACGCTCACCGGCGATATAGGGATGCTCGGCCACCGCCGCGTCCACGACCCCGACGACCCGATCGAAATCGCCATAGCCCGCCATGCGCTGCTGTTCGGTGGTAGGGGTGATGCCCATGAAGCGGTTGGTGATCGCCGCCTCCAAAGGACCGGCCGCGAAGAACAGCCAACGATAATAACCCGCCCGCTCATGGGATAGGGGCGCAAGCTCGGCATCGGGAAAGGCATCGGCCAGATAGGCACAGATCGCCGCCGTTTCGGTCACCACTTGCCCCATATGCATGATGGCGGGGACCTTCATCATCGGGTTGATCGCGCGATATTCGGGCGCGATCATTGTCGATCCGTAATCCAGCACGATGGTCGCGTAAGCCGCGCCGGTCTCCTCCAGCATCCACCGCGCGGTGCGGCCGCGCGACTGGGGGTTGGTATACAGCGTCAGGTCGGCAGTCATACGCGCTCCATGATGATGTTGAGGTGATTGGTTCAGGCCCGGTCGAGATGACGGTGCAGGAAGGCGATTGTCCGCACCCAAGCCTGGGTCGCGGCCGCGGCGTTATAGCGTTCGGCCGAGCTATCATTGTTGAAGGCATGGTCGACGCCCGGATAGGTGAAGGCCTCGACTGGTCGCCCTGCCCGACGCAGCGCCGTGACCCAGGGCTCGCCGGTCGCATTCACCCGCGCATCCTTGCCTGCATAATGGAGCATCAGCGGCGACTGGACCTTCGCCGCCTCACTGGGATTCGGCGCGGGTCCATAATAGGCCACGCCCGCCGACAGCGCCGAGCCGGCCGCCACGGCCAGCCGATTGACGAACGCCCCGCCCCAGCAGAACCCTACCGCGCCCGCCCGGCCAGTCCCCGTCCTGTCGGCGGCAGCATGGGCTATCATCGCCCGCGCTTGAGCTAGTGCCAGATCATAGTCGAGCGTCCCGATCAGCGTCCGCGCGCGATCCTCGTCCGCCGGCGTCCCCCCTTGCGGCGCGAGTAGGTCGGGGGCGACCGCATGGAACCCGGCGAGCGCCACCCGTCGCGCGACATCTTCGATATGCGGGGTCAGCCCGCGATTTTCATGGATGACCAGCACCGTGCCCAGCCGCTTCGTCACGCCCTTGGGGCTGGCAAGATAGGCGGCCGAGCGCGCCCCGGCCTCCATCCCCTCGCGGCGGTCGATGCGCAGTCGTGCGTCGTGCGGATCGGTGATCGCCGCTGCCGCAGGGCTGGCGGCGATGCCCAGGATCAGCGCTTCGGCCGCCGCCACCGATCCGGCCAGGGCAGTCATCTGGCGCAGCAGCGTCCGCCGGTCGTGATGCTCATGGGTGAAGGCGTCATAGATTCGGACCGCGCGGTCGCGCAGCGAGTCAGCCGGGGGGATATCGGTCATGCGGGCATCCTCCACTCATGGTCGCGGGGCCGGCATGGGCACCGACATTCTCGCGATCCTGATAAGGAGTTTAGAGGCGTGCGCGGTCTCGGGCTAGGCTTGATTGGGCGGGGTCGGTGCCGAGCCTTCGCCTTCGCTCAGACCGAACCGAGCGAGGGTGAGTTCCGAGCCGCCAGCTCTTTCCGGAAGTACCACTCACAAAAAGCCGTTCGCCTTCCCTCCGTTCGCGCCTGGCAGTCGAAGCCTACGGGCTGGCGCTCTCGCCATCCCAAAACAAAAGGGCCGCCCCTTCATCAGGGACGGCCCTTTGGTCATCTTGCCGGAACGATCAGGCCCCCAGCGGGCTCGGCGATCCGAACGGACCCGCGCCACGCCGTGTCTTGGGGATCGAGGTGCCCGCCTTGGCGATCGGCACGCTCTTCGCCTTAGGATCGTCGCGACCGATATCGTCGCCCGCGATCAGCTTCTTGATCTCGTCACCCGACAGGGTCTCATATTCGAGCAGCGCTCCGGCCAGCAGATGGAGCTGATCGACATGCTCGGTCAGCACATGCTTGGCGCGGTGCAGGCCGCCCTCGACGATCGACTTGATCTCGTCGTCGATCAGCTGCGCGGTCTGGTTGGACATGCGCACCGGCTGGCTGGACGAATAGCCGAGGAAGCTTTCACCTTCCGGCTGGGCATATTCGACCGGGCCTACCTTGTCCGACATGCCCCATTTGGTGACCATGTCGCGGGCCAGACCCGTGGCGTACTGGATGTCGCCGCTGGCGCCGCTCGACACCTTGTCATAGCCGAAGATGATTTCTTCGGCGACGCGACCGCCCATGGCGACCGCCAGGTTCGCGTACATCTTGTCGCGGTGATAGCTGTACGAGTCGCGTTCCGGCAGGCGCATCACCATGCCCAGCGCGCGGCCGCGCGGAATGATCGTCGCCTTGTGGATCGGATCCGACGCCGGTTCGTGCAGCGCGATGATCGCATGGCCCGCTTCGTGATAGGCGGTCATCCGCTTCTCGTCCTCGGTCATGACCATGGAGCGGCGTTCCGCGCCCATCATGACCTTGTCCTTGGCTTCCTCGAACTCGGCGCTCGCGACCAGGCGCTTGCCCTTGCGCGCCGCCATCAGCGCGGCTTCGTTGACGAGGTTGGCCAGGTCAGCGCCCGAGAAGCCCGGCGTGCCGCGCGCGATGACGCGGGCGTCGACGTCGGGGGCGAGCGGCACCTTCTTCATATGGACTTCGAGGATCTTCACGCGGCCGTCGATATCCGGGCGCGGCACCACGACCTGGCGATCGAAACGACCGGGACGCAGCAGCGCGGGGTCAAGCACGTCGGGACGGTTGGTCGCGGCGATGATGATGATGCCCTCATTGGCCTCGAAACCATCCATCTCGACCAGCAGCTGGTTCAGCGTCTGCTCGCGCTCGTCATTGCCATTGCCCAGGCCCGCACCGCGATGACGGCCGACGGCGTCGATTTCGTCGATGAAGACGATGCACGGCGCCGACTTCTTGGCCTGCTCGAACATGTCGCGCACGCGGCTCGCGCCGACGCCGACGAACATCTCGACAAAGTCCGAACCCGAAATGGTGAAGAAGGGCACGCCCGCCTCACCCGCAATGGCGCGGGCGAGCAGCGTCTTGCCGGTACCGGGCGAGCCGACCAGCAGGGCGCCCTTCGGAATCTTGCCACCCAGCCGCGCGAACTTCGACGGGTCCTTCAGGAACTCGACGATCTCCTGCAGTTCTTCGCGCGCTTCGTCGATGCCGGCCACATCGTCGAAAGTCACCTTGCCTTCCTTCTGGGTCAGCATCCGCGCCCGGCTCTTGCCGAAGCCCATCGCGCCGCTCGCCCCGCCGCCCTTCTGCATCTGGCGCAGCACAAAGAAGGCGATGCCGATGAACAGCAGGAACGGCAGCGAATTATAGAGCATCAGCATCCAGATGGACGGCCCTTCCTCGGTCTTCGCCGTAAAGGTCACACCCTTTTCGCGCAGACGCGGGATCAGCTGCGAATCGGGGACCGGGGTCGTGCGGAACTTTTCGCCCGACGAGAGCTGGCCAGTGATCGAATCGCGCGAGATGGTCGCGGTCTTCACCGTGCCCTCGTCCACCTTGTCGAGGAAGGTGGAATATTCGATCTGATTGCCGCTCTGTGCCGAGGATCCCGCGCCCGACAGGCTGACGAACAAGGCGAGCGCCATCAGGATGCCCACCCAGATCAACAGGCTCTTCATCCAGGGGTTGCCGCCCCCTTTGGGATCGGGGCTCTGCTGCTTGTCGTTATCGTTCATCGGTGCCGGATACCTTTCAGCGCTCAAGATAGGCATGGCGAGGTTAATGGCAATGGAACAACACCGATCATTGTGATCGGGACAAAAGCAATCCTCCCGGCACCGGGGAGGATCAGCCTGTCTTCCTTGGGGGCGCGGGCCGGAAGCGCCAGACGCCGGAGCGGACGCTGGCAATTACCCCGGCCTGGGTCGCACGGCTGCCATGCGCCAGCGATTCGAGCAGCTTTTCGATATTGCTCCCGTCGCTCCAGGCCGGCGCCTCGATCCCGGCGATGGCGCGCACCGTGCCGATCGCACGGCGGGCCAGCCGCCGCCCGAGCTCACGCGGCAGGTCGGCCGCCTGAATGCGGACATTGTCGCCGTCGATCTGCGCCCGCTCGTGCCACAACCATTCGACCGTCGCGCGCAGATCGGTATCCGCCTCGGCCAGTTGCGCCGCCGCGCGCGCGAGTTGCGCCACGCCCAGCCATTCATGTCCGTCGAGCAACTGGCGGAAGCGCGTACGGTCGTGGCGCGGATCGTGATTGGCGGGATCGTCGACAAACGGCGCCTCGGCACGACGGACGATCCGCCGCAGTTCGGCGCGTCGCCAGTCGAGCAGCGGACGCAGCACGACCGCGTCCGCGATCACCGTCCGTGCGCGCACCCCCGACAGGCCCGACAGCCCCGCCCCGCGCGCGGCGCGCATCAGGAAGGTTTCGGCCTGGTCATCGGCATGATGCGCGGTCAGGACCGCCGCCGCACCGATCGCCCGCGCCTGCGCGGCGAGCAGGGCATAGCGGGCTTCACGCGCCTGGGACTGAATGCTCGCCCCCGCGATCGCCGTTTCGGGGCGCAGGCCATGATGCGGCACGCCCAGCGTCGCGCAATGATCGGCCACCATTCGCATTTCGTCCGCTGCTTCGGCGCGCAGGCCGTGATCGACCGTCGCCGCGGCGATTCGTCCGGGAAACGCCGCGGCCGCCAGCGTCAGCATCGCCATGCTGTCGGGACCGCCGGACACCGCCAGCAACAGGGGCGCCGGATCGGCGTGGGGATCGTGAAGAAGCGTCAGATCGGCGGCGAAGCGCGCAATCTGATCGTCGGCCGTTGCATCGGTGGCCATGATGCTCTCAAAACTGGTCAGGGATGCGCGCGCTCTGGCCCTTCGGCTGCACCAGTGCAAGAGGTTTTGCGATCTCGGACGGTGGTTGCGGGCTCATTCCTACCCGACAGGAGGTAGCGGCGGAGCGAAGCCCAGACGGAGGGGTGCCGCCCCCTCGTTAGCGGGACACCCCTCCACCATATTGCGCATGGTCCCCCCCTCCCCTTGCAGGGGAGGAATGCGTTTACATCACTGGCACTTGGCCGCGCTGCGCCCACTGGCGATCTGCGACTTCATCGCGGCGGACAGCTTGGCGCCGTACACGTCGGACAGTTCGTCATAGACCTTGCAGGCATCGGCCGGCTTGTTGAGCTTGGTCAGCGCCTGACCCAGATAGAGCAGGCTGTCGGGCGCGCGCTCGCCGTCCGGAAATTTCTTGTAATTTTCATAGAAGGCCATCGAGGCAAGGCTGGGCTTGCCGGAGTCGAGATAGCTGCGGCCCAGCAGGTTCTGCGCGAAGCTGGCGCGGCGGCTCTTGGGATAGTCGGCGACCATCTTCTTCAACGCGGCTTCGGCCTCGGGATAGCGCTTGGCCTGCCACAGGCGATAGCCATAGAGATAGGCATCCTCGGCCGGATCGCCGGTCGAAGGCTTCTCGACCGCCGCACCACCGGTAGCGGCCGGACTCGCCGTTGCGGTATCGCCGGTCACCACCGAGGGGGCCGCCGGGGTCTTGACCGGGCGGGTCGATCCGGTCGCAGCGGCGGGCGCGGGCGTGTCGAGCGGCGCACTCTGGCCAGCAGGCGCGATCGGCGCGGGGCCGGACTCCAGCGCTTTCAACCGCGCTTCGGTCGCGCGCTTATAGGCGTCGAACTGATCCTGAAGCTGGCGGGTGCGATAGCCATTCTGTTCGATCTGGCCGGTCAGCCCCGCCATCTGCTCCTCCAGCGAGGTCACGCGCGAGGTCAGGTCGGACAGAGCGCTGGACGCGGGTACGCCCGGCGCCTGCGTTTGGGTGTGCGGCGCGGTTATCTCGGGCTGGACATAACCGCCCGCGCCGTTCGGGAAGACCTTGCGCTGGACGGCGCGCATCTCGCTTTCCAGCTTGCCGACCCGGCCTTCGACATTGGATTGGGCAATGGCAGCGGTCGGCAGGATCATGACGGCCGCGACCCCGGCCAGCAACAGGTTACGCATTGGTTTCACCCCCCGGTGGGCTGGTTATGAAAGGGACAAGGCTATCCTACCCTGCCCGGCTGTCGCCAGCCTTAAGATTCAGGCCCTTACAGATCCGCCGGTGCCGTGGTGGCGGGCGAAGGCGTCGACGCGGGCGTCGGGACATCGCGGCCCGTTTCGCCGCCGGCACTCGGCGTTGCAGGCCGCTCGGCACGCTCGCGCAACGGGGTGCGGAGGGGCGGTGCGACGGTGGCCGCGGGGGCTGGAGCGCCCGACAGACGGGCACCGATCGCCTGCGGATCGAGCGGCACATCCTTGATCGCGCGCGATCCATCGCCCAATGCAGGGATCGCCTGACCGTTCAGCGTCACCGCCAGCTTGTCGGGGCGACCGACATTGAGCAGCGGTCCCTTGGCAGTGGCGGGCACCTCATAGCTTTCGCCGGGCTTCAACGTGCCCATCTTCAGCGTGACGTTGTCGGCGTCATAAACGCGCAGCCAGACATCGCCCTTGGCGGTCAGCACGACCTTGCCCGCCGTTACCGGCGTCGGGCTGGGTGCCGGAGCGGGTGCGGGCGCGGTGCCGTTGGTCAGCGGGGTCGCGGCGGGGACCTCCTGCGCGGTGCGGTCGCGGCGGAACAGATCGGTACCGTACCACAGGCCGGCGATGATGAGCAGCGCCAGCGCGAGGCCGACGCCGATGATCGCCAGTCCGCGCGACGGCACGCGGGCAGGGTCGGCAATGTCCTGCGGCACATATTCGGTCACGCGGCGACCCAGCCGGTCGACATCGGCGCGCACGGCCTGGGCGATCGCGACCTCGTCCGCCCCGACCGCGCGGGCATAGGCCTTGGCGAAGCCGACAGCATAGGTGGCCGAGGGCAGGCTCTGATAATCGGACGCCTCGATCGCCGCGAGATGACGACTGGGGATGCGCGTGCGCGCACCGATATCGCCCAGCGAAAGCCCCTGCGCCTCACGCGCCGTGCGCAGGACGTCACCGGCGCGGGCAGGTGCCGCCGGTGCGGCATCGTGGCCGGGATTGACCTCGTCCATTCTCAACTCCGAAGCGACCATGGCCCACCCCATGATCGCGGTCGTTCTTTCAGACGGTTGGGATCAAGTCAACGCGAACACCTGACTTGGATCAGGCCAATTCGACACCGTTCGTCGCAGCCCAGGCACCAAGCGCCCCACGCATGTCACGGACCGGATGCGCCAGCAGCCGCGCCACCTCGGCGGTGATCGCCTCTCGGTCGAGCGAGCGGATCATCGCCTTGACCGGACCGACCGCCGCCGGGGTGATCGACAGCCGGTCGATGCCGAGGCCGATCAGCGCCATGGCCTCCAGCGGACGGCCGCCCATCTCGCCGCACACCCCGATCGGCACACCCGCCGCGCGTGCAGGCTCGACCACCCGTCGCATGAAGCGCAGGATCGAGGGGCTGAGCCAGTCATAGCGTTCGGCCAGCTTGGGGTTGGCGCGATCGGCGGCGAACAGGAACTGGGTCAGGTCGTTGGTGCCGATCGACAGGAAATCGACATTCGGCAGGATCAGGTCGAGCTGTTCCGCCAGCGCAGGCACTTCCAGCATCGCGCCGTAGCGAACGTCGAGCGGCAGGCGACGCCCGCGCGAGCCCAGCCAGGCCCGCTGCGCCTCGAACAACGCCTTGGCCTCGTCGAACTCCCATGCCTCCGACACCATCGGGAACATGATGTTGAGCGTCCGCCCCGATCCCGCCTCGATCAGCGCGCGCGCCTGCGCTTTCATCAACCCGTCGCGCTCCAGCGCCAGGCGCAGCGCGCGCCAGCCCATCGCCGGGTTCTCCTCGTCCCCCGGATCGGTGTTGAGATAGGGCAAGGCCTTGTCGCCGCCGATGTCGATGGTGCGGAAAATCACCGGCCGGTCGCCCGCCGCCTCCATCACGTCGCGGTACAGCCGCTGCTGCCGCTCGCGCTGCGGCAGGGTGGCGGACACCAGGAACTGGAACTCGGTGCGGAACAGCCCGATCCCGTCGGCGCCCGTGGTGTCGAGCGCGGCGGCATCGTCGCGCAGGCCCGCATTGACCATCAGGGTGACGCGGTGCCCGTCCTTCGTGACCGGCGGTACGTCCCGCAGCGCCGCGAACGCCGCGCGCCGCTTCTGGCGCAGCGCCAGCTTGGCCTCGAACGCCTCCTCCATCGCCGCGGTCGGGCGGACGAGCACGCTGCCCTCCGCCACGTCGAGCAGCAACTGGTCGCCGTCCGCGATCTGGCGGCGCACGTCGCTGACCCGGCCCAGCACCGGCACGCCCATGGCGCGCGCGACGATGATGACATGCGCGGTCAGCGATCCCTCTTCCAGGATCACGCCTTTCAGCCGCCGCCGGTCATATTCCAGCAGCTCGGCCGGACCGAGGTTGCGCGCGATCAAGATCGTGTCCTGCCGCAGCCCCAGCTGCGCCGCCGTCCCCATCTGGCCCGACACGATGCGCAGCAGCCGGTTGGACAGGTCCTCCAGGTCGTGCATCCGGTCGGCGAGCAGCGGATCGTCGATCTGGCGCATCCGCTGGCGCGTGCGTTGCTGCACCCGCTCGATCGCCGCCTCGGCCGTCAGGCCGCTGTCGATCGCCTCGTTGATGCGCCGCGCCCAGCCCTCGTCATAGGCGAACATCTTGTAGGTCTCGATGACCTCGACATGCTCGCCCGCGACGCCGAACTCCGCCTCGCGCGCCATGCGGTCGATCTGTTCGCGCATCTTGTCGAACGCGGCATAGACGCGACGCCGCTCGGCATCGATATCCTCGGCGACCGTATGCTCGATGAAGATACGTGGCTGGTGATAGACGGCAAAGCCGCTGCCCATGCCCTCGACGAGCTTCTGGCCGCTCAGCCGGATCGTCGCGGTCATCTGCGGCCGCGCGCCGCCCGCGCCCGCCGCGTCGATCAGCCCGGCATTGGCGATCAGCTCGGACAGGACCATGGCGACGGTCTGCAGCGCCTCGATCTCGACATCGGCATATTTGCGGGGTTCGCTATGCTGGACCGCCAGCACGCCCACCGCGCGTTCGCGCCGGATGATCGGCACGCCCGCAAAGCTGTGAAAACGGTCCTCGCCCGTCTCGGGCTTGTAGGCGAAGTCGGGATGGCTGGCCGCTTCGTCCAGGTTCAGCACCTCGACATCCTCGGCGATGGTGCCGACCAGCCCCTCGCCCAGCGCCAGCTTGGTGACATGGACCGCCTCCTCGGCCAGTCCACGGGTGGCGAACAGCTCCAATACCCCTTCGCGCAGGAGATAGATGGAGCAGACCTCGCTGCCGATCGCCTCGCCGATGATCTGGACCACTTGGTTCAGCTTGGCTTGGGCGGGGGTACGCGACGCCATGACGTCGTGCAATCGAACGAGGATCTCGCGGGCGGATGCGGCGGCCGAAACGGGCATGGTGACAGGGCTAACAGACCGCATGTGGCGGTGTCATGCGCTAATATTGCGCGTCCGTGCCTTTGAAGGGGCCTCGCACCTACCAACTCCCTGATCTGAATTATAAATCAGATATTTATCGGGAACAGCGCGGCAAACGGCCGGTTGCTTCAGCGTCCGTTACGGGAGAGCATCATGCCCAAATTCCTATCCGCCGCCCTTGCCCTCGGCTTTGCCGCCGCCCCGATCGCCGCGCAGACCCCGCCGCCCCCGCCCCCCGCCGCCGCCAAGGCACAGGCGGCCGCCTATGTGAAGGCTGCAGGCATGAGCGATCTGTACGAGATCACCTCCAGCAAGCTGGCCTTGCAAAAGTCGCGCAATGACGACGTCCGGCGATTCGCCCAGATGATGATCGACCATCATACCCAGACGACCGCCGCGACGGTTCGCGCCGCCAAACAGGACGGCCTGAAGCCCATGCCGCCCAAGCTCGGCGGGGCGGAGGCGTCGATCGGCGAGCTTCGCCGCGCCTCGGCCGACGGGTTCGACCGCCTCTATATCGGTCAGCAGCTGCCCGCCCATCAGGCCGCGCTGGACTTGCACCAGAGCTTTGCCGCCAATGGCGACCGCCCCGCGCTGAAGGCCAGCGCCCAAGCAGCGGTGCCGATCGTCCAGCAGCATATCCAGATGCTGCAACAGATGCCGCGCTAAGCGATCCTCCCCGGCACGGGGAGGTGGCGGGCCATAGGCCTGACGGAGGGGGCGTGCCGCACAGGAATACCCGTGCGGCTATCCCCCCTCCACCACCACTTCGCGGCGGTCCCCCTCCCCCGTACCGGGGAGGAGTCAGGCCAAGGCCGTCCGGTCGATCTCCGCAATGGTACGCACGCCGGTCAGCGTCATCGCGACCCGCATCTCGGCCGCAAACAGGCGCAGCAGGTTGGCAACGCCCGCTTCTCCGTCCGCCGCAAGCGCATAGATGAATGCCCGGCCCAGCATCACCGCATCCGCACCCAGCGCCAGCATCCGGACCACATCCAGCCCGGACCGCACGCCCGAATCCGCCAGCAGCTTCAACTCGCCCGCCACCGCATCGGCGATGCGGGGCAGCGCGCGCGCGGTCGAGGAAACGCCATCCAGCTGCCGCCCGCCATGGTTGGACACGACGATCCCGTTCGCGCCGAACCGCATCGCGTCGCGCGCATCCTCGGGATCGAGAATGCCCTTGATGACGATCGCACCCTTCCACATGTCGCGAATCCATTCCAGGTCGCGCCACGCGATCGAGGGGTCGAAATTGGCGCCCAGCCAGCCGATATAATCCTCCAGCGCGGTCGGCGCGCCACGATAGGCCGAGATATTGCCCAGATCATGTGGCCGTCCGCGAAGCCCCACATCCCAGGCCCAGCGCGGATGCGTTGCCGCCTGCACCATCCGCCGGAACGCCGCGTTCGGCCCCGACATACCCGAATGCGCATCGCGGTAGCGCGATCCCGGGACCGGCATATCGACGGTGAAGACCAGGGTCGTCACCCCCGCCGCCTGCGCCCGCTCCAGCGCATCGCGCATGAAGCCCCGGTCCTTCAGCACGTAAAGCTGGAACCAGATCGGTGCGGAGGATGCCGCCTGCACTTCCCGGATCGCGCAGACCGAGACGGTCGACAAGGTGAACGGCACCTGCGCCGCCGCCGCCGCCCGCGCCGCCTGTACCTCGCCGCGCCGCGCATACATGCCGGTCAGTCCGACCGGCGCCAGCACGACCGGCATGGCGAGCGAGGTGCCGAACAATTCGGTCTCCAGGCTCAGATCAGCGACGTTGCGCAGCACCCGTTGGCGCAGTTCGATCCCCGCCAGATCGTCGACATTATGGCGCAGCGTATGTTCGCCATTCGCACCACCATCAATATAGTGAAACAGGAACGGCGGCAGGCGGCGACGCGCGGCCTCCCGATAATCGGTCGGGGCGGAAATAATCATTGCTCGAGCAGCCTCATTTCTCCACGCGCGGAATGACGGGACGGGCCTGCACTCCGCTGACGGGGCGGCCTTATCGCGTGGCGTCGCGGCTTTCCATGCATCTTCCCGCGAGGAAGCCGTAAGGCGGCTGCCCGGCGCTTCGTCGAAGCAGAGTGCTCGAACCAACCAATCAACTCATGGACCGATCACAGCACTGATAGCGCCGCAGGCGAAATGCTGATGGCGAACCTTCGCGAAAGGTTCGCCAGTGACAGCGCCAAGCACTTGAAAGCCAACTGAAAATGGAAAAGCTGGCGCACCCGACAGGATTCGAACCTGTGGCCTCTGCCTTCGGAGGGCAGCGCTCTATCCAGCTGAGCTACGGGTGCGTGGGCTGGCCGACTAGCATCGCCCGTTCCACCGCGCCAGCCCTTTTTACGACGCCGCCGCTTTTCCGCTCCCGGCCCCTGGCGCCGGGGTCTTGGGGCGATAGGCGCACAGGTCCTCGACCGGGCAGCGCCAGCATTCGGGGCGGCGCGCCTTGCAGATATAGCGGCCGTGCAGGATCAGCCAGTGATGCGCATGGACCCGAAACGGCGCCGGCGTGGCCTTGTCGAGCTTCAACTCGACCGCCAGCGGCGTCTTGCCTTTGGCCAAGCCCGTGCGATTGCACACGCGGAAGATATGGGTGTCGACCGCGATGGTCTCGTGCCCGAAGGCGACGTTGAGCACGACATTGGCGGTCTTGCGCCCGACACCCGGCAGACGTTCCAGCGCCTCGCGATCCTCAGGCACCTGGCCGCCATAATCGTCGACGAGCATCTGCGACAGGGCGATGACGTTCTTGGCCTTGGTATTGAACAGCCCGATCGTCTTGATGTGCTGTTTCAGCCCCTCTTCGCCCAGTTCCAGCATTTTTTCGGGCGTGTCGACCTCGGCGAACAACGCGCGCGTGGCCTTGTTCACTCCGATATCGGTCGCCTGCGCCGACAGCGCGACCGCGACGACCAGCGTATAGGGGTTGCGATATTCCAGCTCGGTTTCGGGATGCGGGTTTGCCTCCGCCAGCCGGTGGTAGAATTCGACGACGTCCGCCTTCCTCATGCCCCTTACAGACCCAGCACGTCGCCCATGCGATAGCGCCCCGGCGCCTGCCCCGCGAGCCACAGCGCGGCGCGCACAGCGCCACGTGCGAAAATGGTGCGGTCCTGCGCGAAATGACCCAGCGTCACCCGCTCGCCCTCGCCTGCGAAGATCACCTCATGGTCGCCGATCACCGATCCACCGCGCAGCGCCGCCATGCCGATCGTCCCCTCGATCCGCGCGCCGACCAATCCTGCGCGGCCATCGACACGCAGCTCGGACAGGCTATGCCCCCGCCCCGCCGCCGCCGCCTCGCCCAGCAGCAGCGCGGTGCCCGAAGGCGCATCGACTTTGTGCCGGTGATGCATCTCGGTGATTTCGATATCCCAGTCGGTGCCCAGCCGAGCCGCCGCCTCGCGCACCAGATTGGCGAGCAGCGTGATGCCGAGCGAGGTGTTGCCGGTCTGAAGCACCGCGATCTCGGTCGCGGCGGCGTCAATGGCCGCGTGCTGCACCGGGGAAAGGCCGGTGGTGCCGATCACGATGGGGGTCCGCGCCGCCCGCGCTGCCGCCAGATGCGCGTCGAGCGCCCCCGCGATCGAGAAGTCGACCAGCACGTCGGAAGTCTCGGCCAACGCGACCGGATCATCGTGCGAATCGCACCCCCCCGCCAGGGTCGCACCCTCACCCTCGATCAGGTCGGCAATGGCGCGACCCATGCGACCGGCGCTGCCATAGATGCCGATAGCGGTCATGCGGAGGCCTTGGGCGACAGGAGGATGCGGGTCGTCATGAGCGGCTCCATTACACAGGTTGCGGTCGAGGGAAACCGGCTGCGATACGCCCCGTCCAACGGCCGGCGGGAGGCTCCGGGGCCATCGCTGTGCCACTTTCTGACGTTGATCTGGTCGTCGGATATAAAGTTGCGTCCCTATCGGAATGGGTCGCAGCTTATCGGGATGCGTCACCACCTTGCCGGGCTGCAGCGCGGCGGTTTGGGGTGGCGGCCGCGTCGGTGATGATCTCGGACACGGCCATAAGCCTATGCACAGGGGATAGCCCCGAGCCTCCAGCTTGGGCGTGAATCCGTCCGGGCAAAACAGTGGCCAGCCCACGAGCCCTCGGGAATGCTAGCCGCCCAAGCGAAACGTCCGCTTCTCCCCATTCCCGACAAAGCAGACACAGCCTATCCTCACCACCATGCATCCCGTCCGCAACATCGTCATCCTCACCGGCGCAGGAATCTCCGCAGAATCCGGTATCGCCACCTTTCGTGGCCCCGGCGGGCTGTGGGAGGGGCACCGGGTCGAGGATGTCTGTACGCCCGAAGCACTCGCCGCCAATCCTGAGCTGGTTCACCGTTTCTACGATCTGCGGCGGGCTGCGCTGACCGGGGTCGCGCCCAATGCGGCGCATCAGGCGCTTGCGCGGCTGGACCGCGAGTGGCCGGGCGACTTGCTGATTGTCACGCAGAATGTCGACGATCTGCACGAGCGGGCGGGCGCGACGCGGATGCTGCATATGCATGGCGCGCTGAAGCGGGCGCTGTGCGCGGCCTGTGGCAATCGGTTCGATTGGGCGGGCGATCTGCCGCCCGGCACGCCCTGCCCCGCCTGCGCCGCACCGCGCTTGCGGCCCGACATCGTGTTCTTCGGCGAGATCCCCTATCATATGGACCGGATCGAGGCAGCGCTCTCCCAGGCCGATCTGTTCGTGTCGATCGGCACCTCGGGCGCGGTTTATCCGGCGGCGGGGTTCGTGCGGATGGCAAGCGCCCAGGGCGTGCGGACACTGGAGCTGAATCTCGATCGGTCCGAGGGCAGCGGCTGGTTCGACGAAAGCCGCCTCGGCCCGGCGGGGCAGCGCGTGCCCGAATGGGTGGAGGAGATGCTCAGCGCGTGACGGGGACGATAACCTCGCGGGCACGCGGCGCGAGCCGCTCGACCGCCGCATCTTGAAGCCCGCGCGCCGTCACCAGCACGCCAAAGGCGCGGGGATCGGGCTTGTTGAAGAGCAGCGGCTGGCCCAGCGCATCGGCTACCCCAGCCCCGGCTTCCGATGCGATCAGGGCGGCGGCGGCGATGTCCCACTCATTGCCCCAGCGTAAGGTCGCGACCAGATCCGCCTCGTCGGCGGCGACCATGGCGATGCGTAGCGCGATCGAGTTGGGCTTGAACACGGCGACCAGATCGCGGTCGGCCTTGGGCAAGGCATCGACCGGCACGCGCGCGCCCGGCATCTGGCGGCAATAGCCCGCGCTCAGCGGGCTGCCATTGCGGGTCGCGCCATGCCCCGCCCGCGCCAGCCACAACTCGCCGCGGGCGGGCGCGGCCAGTATCCCGACCACGGGCCGACCATCCTCGACCAGCGCGACGGAGACCGCCCAGCCCTCCCGCCCGCGAATATAGTCGCGCGTCCCGTCGATCGGGTCGACCACCCAGACGCGCCGCGCCGCCAGCCGGTCGGGCTTGTCCGCCGTCTCCTCCGACAACCAGCCCGCATCGGGGATCAGCGCGTGGAGCCGCGCGTACAGCATCCGGTCGACATCCAGATCGACCTCGCACACCGGGCTGCCCGGGGTCTTTTCCCATCGGTGAAAATCGGTGCGCCATCGGGCCAACGCCATCGCCGCCGCCTCACGCACCGCCGCCACGATTGCAGGAATCAGGTCTGGCGGGATCGGATCAGCCGCTGGCAACCGTCATTCCATCGATGCGCAGCGTCGGCACATTCACGCCATAGCGGAATTCCAGATCATTGGCCGGGGTCATGCCGAGGAACATATCCTTCAGATTGCCTGCCACAGTGAACTCCGCAACCGGCTCTGCGATCCGTCCGTTCACGATGCGAAAGCCCGCCGCGCCGCGGCTATAGTCGCCGGTGACGGGGTTCACACCGCTGCCGATCAACTCGGTGACATACACGCCGTCGACAATATCGGCGATCAGCGTGTCGACCGGCACGCGCCCCGCCGCCATATACAGGTTGCTGGTCGACACGCCCGGCGCGCCGCTGGTGCCGCGCGCAGCATGGCCGGTGGGCTCCAGTCCCAATTGCCGGGCCGAGGCGGAATCGAGCAGCCAGGTTTCCAGCACCCCGTCCTCGACGATCGCGGTCGGCGACACCGCCAGCCCCTCGCCGTCAAAGGGGCGTGAGCGCAGGCCGTGCGGGCGGTGGGGATCGTCCTCGATCCGGATGCCGGCCGCCATCACCTGCTCCCCCAGCCGATCGAGCAGGAAGCTGGTCCGGCGCGTGATCGCCGCCCCCGCGATTGCCGAAACGAGATGCCCGACCAGCGACGATCCGACACGGGGGTCATAGACGACCGGCATCGCGCCGCTCACCAGCTTACCCGGATGGAGCCGCGCGACCGTCCGTTCACCCGCGCGGGCGCCGATCGCCTCGGGGCTTTCCAGCAGGCGGCGCAGGCGCGCGCCGTGATGGGCGTAGTCGCGCTGCATGCCTGCGCCCTCGCCTGCAACCACGCTGACGGACAGACCGTAGCCGGTGGCGGCATAGCCCGCCGCGAAGCCATGGCTGGTCGCCAGCGCCGAGACGACGCGCGAGGCCGACGCGCCCGCCCCTTCGGAATTGGTCACGCCCGCCACGGCGCGCGCGGCCTCTTCGGCTTCGAGCGCGGCGGCACGGAGCGACTCTGGCGCGACCTCGCCACCATCATCCAGGTCGAGCATGGGCGGTGCGCCGTGCAGCAGCCGTTCCTCGGGCGCGAGGCCCGCCCAGCGATCCTCGGGCGCCTCGCGTGCCATGGCAACGGCGCGCTCGACCGTCCGGTCCATCGCGTCGCCGGACAGGTCCGAGGTCGACACGCTGGCCGAACGCCGCCCGACGAAGACGCGAAGGCCCAGTTCCTCGCTCTCGGACCGGCCGACATCCTCCAGCGCACCGAGACGAACGGATACTTCCAGCGCGGCATCGGCGGCAAAGATCGCGTCGGCGGCATCGGCTCCGGCGGCGCGGGCACGGGCGACGATATCGGCGGCCCGGTCGCGGGCTTGTTCGGGGGTCAGCATATGAACGGACTTAAGGGCGCTTGGACGGGGATGCCAGTCCTCGTGGCGTCACGAGACCGGCTTGCGCGCCTATCCGTGCCGCAACCGCCAACGCCAGGCTGGGCCGCGACACCGCGTGACCATCGGCCGCCAGGTGACGGGCCGTTCCGATCGTCCGCTGAACCGCTGGATGATCGGCGCGTTGGAACGACATGGCCTTACATTCGCCCCGCCCCCATCCCGTCTCTCAAAAGGCGATGCTTCGCGTCTCCGCCGGGCGTGCCCTCGACATGCGCGCCCATCTGCGGGTCACGAGCGGCGGCCTGCTCGCCATCGGCGGCCTCGTCTCGTCCATTCTGCTGTCGACGGCGGTGCTGGTCGGCGTCGCGACCCGGCACCTGTCCCATCGGAATCGCCCTTAGCCTGGAGCGATAGGGCGTTTCGGCCGCATCCCGGCGATCCCTTCGCCCCCTTGTCGGGTCAAAAAGGGAATTAGGCCTTGGCGAGCATCTTTTCCGCGCTGGTCTTCACGAAATCGCTGATCGGCCCCGCCATCATCGACAACATCATCGGGATCGTCACCGTGCCGCGCAGCGCGTCGTCGGCGATCTCCATATCGGCCTTCACCGTCTGGCTCATGGCGATGATCGTCAGGATCAGCCGGTCCTCGGCGGGCCATTCGGACGTCACCTGACCGCCCCCGGGGATATGCGCCTCCAGCTTGGGAAGCCCCTGCTCGATCCGCCGCCGCGCTTCGGCATGACCCAAGTCGTGGGGGATGTCGAAATTGACCGATGCCATTACGCGAACTCTCTTTTATTCTTAAAACGAGAGCCGCGTGGCGCGGTTTGCCGCGAGGGTCAAGCGCGACAACGAAAATCTTTCGGGGAAGAACCGGATATGGATGGAGCGGGTAACGGGAATCGAACCCGTGTATTCAGCTTGGAAGGCTGCTGCACTACCATTGTGCTATACCCGCTCAAGTCCAGCGCCGCTTCTCGACCCTAGCCGATCGGCGGGGATGGTGGAAGGGACTGGATTCGAACCAGTGTACGCTCACGCGGGCAGATTTACAGTCTGCTGCCTTTAACCACTCGGCCACCCTTCCGGGGTGTCACTCCATCGGAGCGAGGCGCGCCCAATGCCGAAGCCGAACGCGGCTGTCAACGCCGTTTTATGCGTTTTCCGCACGGCATGGCTGATCGGGTTGCTTGCATGTCCCGTGATCGGGACATAGCCTCTGCCTCATAGCAGAATTTCCCGGGGGTTCTCGAATATCATGCGCACACACTTGCTTGCCGCCGTCGCGGCGGTCGCCCTTTTGCCTGCCGCCGGCGCATCCGCGCAGGATCGGGGTGCCGCCAATCGCATCATCGACGAGGGGATGAATCACAGCCAGGTGATGCAGACCGCCGAGCATCTGACCGATGTGATCGGTCCGCGCATGACCAACAGTCCCGCCATGCGCGCCGCAGAAGGCTGGACCGCCGAGCAGTTCGCCAAATGGGGCCTGAAGAACGTCCATAAGGAGGGCTTCGCCTTTGGGCGTGGCTGGTCGATCGAGCGGGCGAGCGTGCGCATGGTGTCGCCCCGCCCTCTGCAACTGACGGCGATCCCGATCGCCTGGACGCCCGGCACCAACGGCGCGGTGACCGCCCCCGTGATCGTCGCGCCCATGAAGCGCGAGCGGGACTTCGACAAATGGCGGGGCCAGCTGCGCGGCAAGATCGTGATGGTGTCGCTGCCGGGCACGGGTGACGAGCCCGGGTCCGCGCCCTTCCGCCGCCTGACCGGCGAGGACATCACCAAACTCGACCTGTACGTCCAGCCCGAGCATGATCCCGACAGCGCCGACCGCCGGCTGAAGCGGCTCGACTTCGCGCAGAAGCTCGACGCCTTCCTGAAGGCCGAGGGCGCGGTCGCTTACGTCACCCAGAGTTATCGCGACGGCAAGCTGGTCCACGGCGAGGGCTATCTGTTCGGGCGGGGCGAGACACCCGTGGTGCCCGGTTTCGAGCTGGCGGCCGAGGATTATCGCCGGCTTGCACGTCTGACCAAGATCGGCCCCGCGCCGACGATCGAGGTGCTGAGTGACGTCCGCTATGACGATAGCGACGTCAACGCCTATAACATCATCGCCGAAATCCCCGGCACCGATCCCAAGGCGGGCTATGTGATGGCAGGCGCGCATCTCGACAGCTGGGTCGCGGGCGACGGCGCGGCCGACAATGCGGCGGGCAGCGCGATGGTGATGGAGGCGGCGCGTATCCTGGCCGCCACCGGCCAGCGGCCTCGGCGTACCATCCGCTTCGCGCTCTGGTCGGGCGAGGAGCAGGGCATTCTGGGCTCCATGGCCTATGTCGAGCAGCATCTGGCGACGCGCGGCCGCCCCGACGACGCGCCGCAGACCGGCCTGAAGCGCTATTATGGCTGGACCAATCGCTGGCCGATCACGCCCAAGCCCGGTTACGGCGACCTCGCGGCCTATTTCAACATCGACAATGGCTCGGGCAAGCTGCGCGGGATCTATGCCGAGAACAACCCGGCGGCGGTGCCGATGCTGAAGGAATGGCTGTCGCCCTATGCCTCGATGGGGGCGGGCAATGTGGTGCAGCGGACGACCGGCGGAACCGACCATGTCTTCATGCAAGCGGTCGGCGTGCAGGGTTTCCAGTTCATCCAGGACCCGCTGGATTATGGCAGCCGGACCCATCACAGCTCGGCCGATACCTTCGACCATCTGAAGGGGGACGACATGCGTCAGGCTTCGGTCGTCCTCGCCGGGGTCTTGCTCGCGGCGGCGAATGCGGACAAGGCGTTGCCGCGCCCGCCGGTTCCGACCCAGCCGGCGGCGACCAATCCCTTTAGCTTTACGGATACCGACGACTGATGGCACGCCGAGGACATCGCCCCAGCCAGGCTTCATCCAACCGCCCCCGCTTCTGGGGGCGGCATGCGGTGACGGCGGCGCTCGCCAACCCGAACCGCACGGTGCGCAAGATCTGGGGCACGCGCGAGGCGCTGGCCGCGCTCGACCTGCCGCCGGTGGTGCCGATCACCTATGCCGATGCGGCGGACCTGGGCCGCCTGGTGCCCGCTGATGCGCCGCATCAGGGCCTGGTGGCCGAGGTCGATCCGCTGGAGGATATGTGGCTGGGCGACCTGCTGCACGAAGGGCAGGACGATCAGCGGCCGCTCGTCGTGCTCGACCAGGTGACCGACCCGCACAATGTCGGCGCGATCCTGCGCTCGGCCGCCGCGTTCGACGCGCTGGGTATCGTGACCCAGGATCGCCACGCGCCGCCCGAGTCGGGCACGGTCGCGCGGTCGGCGAGCGGTGCGCTGGAGACGGTGCCGTGGATTCGCGTAGTGAACTTGGCCCGTGCGCTCGACGAGATCGCCGAAGCAGGCTTCTGGCGCATCGGCCTGACCGGCCATGCCAACCAGACGCTGGCCGAGGCGATGGGCACGCAGCGCATTGCCATCGTGCTGGGCGCCGAGGGCGAAGGCATGCGCCAGAATACCGAGGCGCATTGCGACGAACTCGCCAAGCTGCCGATCAGCCCGAAGGTGGAGAGCCTGAACGTCTCCAACGCGGCGGCGATCGCGCTGTACGCGGTGGCGGCGCGGTGATTTGCGGGCGGCGGGATTGGGCCTGCCGCCTATTTGCACATGGCGAAGGGCGGGGCGTGCGCTTCGACTTCGCTCAGCGTGAACGGCTGTCGGTACGCGCGGCCTCCATCCCCCTCCTCCGTTCAGTCTGAGCGAAGTCGAAGGCCACGGGATGAAGGTTCGCGCGGAGGCGCGGAGACGCGGAGATGATGTGTCTGGCCGCAAGGCCTCTCTATCCTCTCGGGCCGCCGCAAAGTCTGCGGGTCATGATGGCAGGCTCCGGTCGCGCCGCGCGACACATCTCCGCGCCTCCGCGTCTCCGCGCGAACACAATCTCTTAGATAAGCTGGAACGTCGCCAAACAGGACGCCGCCTCTCCGCCCTCCGCGCCTCTGCGCGCATAAAAAAGGCGGGGCCATAACCCCGCCTCCAACGTTCCGACGCAATGCGCCGTCAGTCCTCCGCCGCGATCCGCACCCGCATACCGTCCTGCGCTTCACCAAAAGGCAGCTGGCAGGACAGGCGCGACGTCGAATCCCGGTCGCCGGTCGAATCGAGTAGGTCGTCCTCGTCCGGGCCGAGCGCGGGCAGCGTGTCGGCAAAGGCCGGATCGACATGCACATGGCAGGTCGCGCAGCTGCAGCATCCGCCGCACAGCGCCAGCAGTTCGTCGACACCGGCGTCGCGGATGACCTCCATCACCGACAGACCGGCCTCGCCGTCGATTTCGCGTTCTTCCCCGTCGCGGGTCACGACGATAAGCTTGGGCATGTCCATTCTCCTTGTCGGCAGCGGCTCTGCCGGGCCTGAACGCGCGGATCAAGCATCATGGGGCTAAGCGCCGAACAGATTCGCGAAAGCATGGATGCACTCGCGGCCATGGAGCCCGCCATCGCCGCCGCGCTGGGGCGGATCGGCTATCCCGCCCCCCGCATCCGCGCGCGGGGCTATGCGACGCTGGTCCGGACCATATTGGGCCAGCAGGTGTCAGTCGCGTCGGCCGACGCGCATTGGCGGCGGCTGAACGCCTTGCTGGGCGATGCGACTGATCCGACACGGGTGCACGGCGTCAGCGACGAGGAACTGCGTGGCGCAGGCATATCGCGGCAAAAGGCGGGCTATCTGCGCAGCCTGGCCGAAGAGGTGACGAGCGGCCGCCTGAACCTGGCCGAGCTTCCGCAAGATGACGAGGAAGCGATCGCGCAGCTCGTCCGGGTGAAGGGAATCGGCCGCTGGTCGGCGGAGGTCTATCTGCTGTTCGCCGAAGGGCGGACCGACATCTGGCCAGCGGGCGACCTGGCCGTGCAGATCGAGATGGGGCGCATCCTGGGTCACGATGCCCGGCCTTCGGAAAAACTGGTCCGCGAACTCGCCGAGGCGTTTCGTCCGCACCGTAGCGCGCTCGCGATCTTCACCTGGCACCATTACGGCGCAGGCGCCGACGCCGCGCCGGTATGATCCTCCCCGCTCGCGGGGAGGTGGCAGGCCGCAGGGCTGACGGAGGGGGGCTTGGGCAAGGGACTGGCTCGACAGCACGCCCCCTCCACCACCCTGCGGGTGGTCCCCCTCCCCGTGCCGGAGAGGATCATTGATTCCTTTCCCCCTTGCTCCGTCCCGCCCGACGGGCCACCATTTCAGGCGATGCCCATCTTGCCCGCCGTTGCCACCATTGCCCAGACCATCCAGCTGTCGCTGGCGCCCGTCTTCCTGCTCGCCGCGATCGGGCAGTTGCTGAACGTGCTGGCCGGGCGGCTGGCGAGGGTGATCGACCGGGCGCGCGGGCTGGAGATGATGATCCACAAGATCGACGACGGTCCCGACCTGCTGCGCCACAAATGGGAGCTGCGGCTGCTCGACCGGCGGATGTCGATCATCAACGCGGCGCTGTTCCTGGCGGTGTCGAGCGCGGTGATGGCCTGTATCGTCATCGCGGTGCTGTTCATCGCCAATATCGGCAAATTCGCTATCGGCACCTGGATCGCGCTCGCCTTCATCCTTTCGGTCAGCCTGCTGACCCTGTGCCTGATCGCGTTCATGGTCGAGGTTCGCATTTCACTGCGCGCGATCCATGTCCGCAAGGAAATCCTGGATTGAGCGATATCCGGGTCGAGCGGCGTGCCTTGCAGGTCGTAGTCGCCATCGCCTGTCTGGTGCCGCTGACCATCGGCGGGATCAGCATCGTGCGCGGCCCCGGGTGGCTGGGCCATGCGCCGTCGATCCCGACCGATCTGGACAGCCAGTTCCGCTATGTCTCCGGCATCTTCTTTGCGCTGGGCCTAGCCTTTACGTCCTGCGTGCCCGGCATCGAGCGCAAGGGCGCGCGGTTCCGATTGCTGGGATTGCTGGTGGTGGCGGGTGGACTGGCGCGCGCCTTGTCCTGGGCAACGATCGGCGCGCCCTCCGCCGGGCATCGGTTGGGTCTGGTCATGGAACTGGGGGTCGTGCCGCTTCTTATGCTTTGGCAGGCCCGCATCGCGCGCGGTCGACGCTGAATGTCAGGAGCTTTGCGATGCGCTTTTTTGACCGGGCTTTGCCTATCGTCCGGCGCTTGACGGCTGAAACATGAAACGCGTCGGCCGGATCGCCAAGGGGCTGGCGCTGATCCTCATCTTGCTCGGCCTGACCGCGACGATCGTCCCGCATTATCTCGACCGGCTTTATTATGAGGGGCCGGAAACCGGCCATTATGATGGCGAGCGCTTCTTCAACCCGGATGGCGATGCCGATACCCTGAGGATGCCGACACGCGGCGGGCGTGGCGGTTTTCTGTGGCGGCAGCTCACCGGCGATGACGGCCGCCCCGACTGGCCCCATGCCGTGCCGGTCCACCCATCCAAACCCGAAGCACGGGTTACGGGCCAGCGAATGGTCGCGACCTGGATCGGCCATGCGACGGTACTGATACAGACCCAGGGGCTGAACATCCTGACCGACCCCGTCTATGCCGAGCGTGCGGGGCCGTTCGGCTTCGGCCCGAAGCGGGTGGCGATACCCGGAATCGCCTTTGACGACCTGCCCCGGATCGATGTCGTGCTGGTCAGCCACAATCATTACGACCATCTCGACCAGACGACGCTCCAGCGGCTGTGGCGGCGGGACCGGCCGCTGATCATCACCAGCCTGGGCAATGACAGCGTCATCGATCAGATCGGCGTCCCCGCCACGGCACTCGATTGGGGGCGGGAAAAGGCGATCCGGCCGGGCGTTTCGGTGGCCGTCACGCGCAACCATCACTGGGGCAGCCGCTGGTTTGCCGATCGCAACCGGGCCTTATGGTCCAGCTTCGTGGTGCGCTTGCCGGGCGGCAATGTCTTTTTCGCGGGCGATACCGGCATGGGCGACGGGCGCTGGCCGGGGGAAGCAGCGAAACTCGGCCCGGTGCGGCTGGCGCTGCTGCCGATCGGCGCATTCCGCTTCGTTCCGGGCCAGATGGCATCGGGCAGCCATATCGGCCCGCCGCAAGCGGTACAGATTTTCGAGCGGCTGGGCGCATCAACCGCGATCCCGATCCATTGGGGCACGTTCCGTCTGTCCTATGAGGGCTATGACACGCCGCCCAAGCTGCTCGACGCGGCGATGCGCTGTTCCCGCGCGCCGGGCCGGTTCACGGCGGTTCGGCTGGGCGAGCCGGTGGAGGTCGGTCCTTTCCGGGCCGGAGGCGCACAACGGACCAGCGATGCGGCGATGCGAGCTTGCCTCGATACGGCGCGGGTTCGGGCGTTGCGATAAGCGAAGCCCACGCCACAAGATCGCAACCACTGGAACAAAAGCGCAACCGGACCCATATTCCCGGCATGGCGATCCAGATCCGTACCACCCTAGACGAGCCCGAAACCGGGGTCAGCTTCGTTCCTCACCGCCCGTCGCGCCCCGAAAAGGCGGAGGGTGGCAAGCGCTTCGAACTTGTCACCGATTACACCGCCAGCGGCGACCAGCCCGCCGCCATCGCCGAACTCGCCGCCGCCGCGCGCGCGGGGGACAAGGATCAGGTGCTGCTCGGCGTCACAGGATCGGGCAAGACCTTCACCATGGCCAAGGTGATCGAGGAATTGCAGCGCCCCGCGCTGATCCTCGCGCCCAACAAGATCCTGGCGGCGCAGTTGTATGGGGAGTTCAAGAGTTTCTTCCCCAACAACGCGGTCGAATACTTCGTCAGCTATTACGACTATTACCAGCCCGAAGCCTATGTGCCGCGGTCGGACACGTACATCGAGAAGGAAAGCTCGATCAACGAGTCGATCGACCGGATGCGTCACTCGGCGACGCGCGCGCTGCTCGAGCGCGATGACGTCATCATCGTCGCCTCGGTGTCCTGCCTCTACGGTATCGGGTCAGTCGAAACCTATTCGGCGATGATCTTCGACCTGAAAAAAGGCCAAAGCGTCGACCAGCGCGAGATCATCCGCAAGCTGGTCGCGCTTCAGTATAAGCGCAACGATGCCGCCTTCATGCGCGGCAATTTCCGGGTGAAGGGCGACAATCTCGAAATCTTCCCGTCGCACTATGAAGATTCGGCCTGGCGCGTGTCCTTTTTCGGCGACGAGATCGAGGAGATCGTCGAGTTCGATCCGCTGACCGGCAAGAAGGTCGCCAGCCTCAATTCGGTGCGCATCTACGCCAACAGCCACTATGTGACGCCGGGTCCGACGATGAAGCAGGCGGTCGAGGCGATCAAATTCGAGCTGACCGAACGGCTCAAGGAGCTGGAGATCGAGGGCAAGCTGCTGGAACGCCAGCGGCTGGAGCAGCGGACCAATTTCGACCTGGAGATGATCGCTGCCACGGGGTCGTGCAACGGCATCGAGAATTACAGCCGCTTCCTGACCGGCCGCCTGCCCGGCGAGCCACCGCCCACGCTGTTCGAATATCTGCCCGAAAATGCGGTGCTGTTCGTCGACGAAAGCCATGTCACGATCGGCCAGATCAACGGCATGTCGCGCGGCGACCATCGCCGCAAGATCACGCTGGCCGAATATGGCTTTCGCCTGCCGTCCGCGATCGACAACCGGCCGCTGCGCTTCAACGAATGGGACGCGATGCGCCCGCAAACGGTCAGCGTGTCGGCCACGCCCGGCAACTGGGAGATGGAGCAGACCGGCGGCGTTTTCGTCGAACAGGTCATCCGCCCCACCGGACTGATCGACCCGCCGGTCGAGATCAAACCCGTCGAGGAACAGGTGCAGGACCTGATCATCGAGGCGCGCAAGACGACCGAGCTGGGCTATCGCACCCTCGTCACCACGCTGACCAAGCGGATGGCGGAGGACCTGACCGAATATATGCACGAGGCGGGGATCAAGGTCCGCTACATGCACTCCGACGTCGAGACGCTGGAGCGTATCGAGCTGATCCGCGATCTGCGGCTGGGGGTCTATGACGTGCTGATCGGCATCAACCTGCTACGCGAGGGCCTGGACATTCCCGAATGCGGGCTGGTCGCGATTCTGGACGCGGACAAGGAAGGCTTTCTGCGTTCGGAAACCTCGCTGATCCAGACGATCGGGCGCGCGGCGCGCAACGTCGATGGCCGCGTGATCCTCTATGCCGACCGGATCACCGGTTCGATGGAGCGTGCGATGCTGGAAACCTCGCGCCGTCGCGAAAAGCAGATGGCCTATAATGCCGAGCATGGCATCACGCCGCAGACGATCCGCCGCCAGATCGGCGACATCATCGCGCATGTGGCCAGCGGCGACCAGGTGACGGTGCCGATCGACGACGACCGTCCGCACATGGTCGGCCACAACCTGCGCGCCTATATCGAGGAGTTGGAAAAGAAAATGCGCAAGGCCGCCGCCGACCTCGAATTCGAGGAAGCGGGCCGGTTGCGCGATGAGATTCGGCAGCTGGAAAACGAGGAACTGGGCCTGCCCGTGCATGAGCAGAAGGCGCCGATCATGGGGCGCTCCAACGAAGGCAAGCCGGGCACGCGCAAGACGCGGTTCGGGAAGAGCAAGAAGTTCGCAAGCGGGCGGAAGGCGAATTGATTCGTTGGGGGTGGGCTGTTTGGCGGTTGCCCTCCCCCATCCCCTCCCGCCTGCGGGAGGGGCGTGCCCGTGGAAGTGGTAGGAATCTCTCAGACGTGGAGCCCTGACGCCTGCCCAGTCACGCTCCCCTCCCGCAGGCGGGAGGGGATGGGGGAGGGCATCGCCCCAAGGACCGCCCTCAAAAAATCACCCCAAATCCAGATTCTCCGTCCCCACCCCATAATAGCCCGCGACCCGGTCGGCATAAGCCTGATCAAACACCGGCGCATGGTTCGCCCAGCTCGGGCCGCCCTCCAGCAAGCGGCGGTCGACGGTGATCACATATTGATCGCCCACCGGATCATATTGGAGCAGGCTGAACGGCACGGGATAGAAGCTCTTGCCCATGCCCAGAAACCCGCCCAGCGCCAGCACGGCGTGGGTCGCGCGGCCCGAACGCTTGTGGACCATGAAAGAAGAGACGCTGCCGATCATGTCGCCGTCGCGGCTCTCCAGCTTCAGGGTCCCTGAGACATTGGACTGGACCAGGATCAGGGTCGGCGTATCGTGATCGGCCATTCTTAATCTCCGTTTATCGCCGTCAAAACCCGCCAGAGCGAGGCGCGGTTCCGATGCCCGCCGCATCGGCACGTCCCGTCGCAGCGCGGGGTTGAGCGAGGGCGCCCCCTCCCCCATAGGCTCGACGCGATGCGTCGCCTGTCCCTTGCTTCCCTCGCCCCGATCGTCGGGGCCGCCGCCCTGTCGGGCTGTATCCCCGCCGCCCCGCGCCCCGAGGCTGCACCACCGGTGCGACAAGCCCCCCGTCCCGCCCCGCCCGCGCCGCGCCCCGTATTGGGCAGCGACTGGCGCGACTGGCCCCTGACGCCGGGCGACTGGCGCTATCAGCGCACCGCGCAAGGGTCGGTCGCGATCTTCGGCACGGGCGGCGTCACGCGCCTGACCCTGACCTGCGATCCGCGCACGCGGCAGATCCGCCTCGGCCGCCCCGCCTCGGTTCCGGGAGCGATCACGATCCGCACCTCCAGCACCACGCGCAGCCTGACCGCCCACGCGGTCACGGGCGGCGCAGAGCTGTCGCTGCCGGTCGGTGATTCGCTGCTCGATGCCATGGCGTTCAGCCGGGGCCGGTTCACGATCGAGCAGAGCGGACAGGTGCCGCTGGTCATCCCCGCCTATGCGGAGATCGGACGCGTGATCGAAGATTGCCGGGGCTGACTTTCGCCATTTGGCGGGCGCAGGATGCTCGGCCAAACATCGTTGCATTACAAGTCTTGTTTATTGGCTTTCGCCTACGCACATTGGCGTTGCGCACTTTGAAAGGGCGCATTGGCTTTAACTAGCGAAAGGAGGTGATCCGATGTCTCATGGTTCAGCAAGGGGGTCGGTTCAGTTCGTTCGGGGGGCCGGTCTCTGACATCGATAGGCGCGGGTCGGGGGGTATTTTCCCCCAATCAACGGTCGCGCCTGATGTCATGAGGCCCGCATGGTCTCCCGGGCTGGAGCTCTCCGGCCGCTGACCATGTTTAGGGGTTGCCGGGTCGTCGTGATGACGCCCCGGCAGCCTCTTTTCATTTGGGGGAAGCGAGCGGGCTCTATGCCCCGATCCGTCAGGGTTTGGCCGGGACCGCACCCGGCGATGGCGTCGGGTCCTGCATCACCAGCCGCAGTGGCCTGTCGCCCGGCACCATCAGCGACGGCACATCGTCACCGGCGCGCAGCAGCACCTGATCGACCGGGATCGCATCGTCGGTCTCGCTTGCAACGAACGCCTGGACCAGCCGCTCACCCTTTTGCGGCACGAAGCCCGCCGGGATCGCCATCGGCTTGCGCCCCATCGCCGCCAGCCAGTCCGGGCGGACCTTCACCATGCGGGTGGCGGGATGATAGACCTGCAAATCGACCGCATCGGCATATTGGCCGACCGTGACCGGGCGATCGCCGTCGAACATTACCACCGACCGGCCGGGCGCCTTGGCCGCCAAGGCCCGCCGCGCAAGGCCGTAATAGCCGCTTGTGCTTTGTCCCAGGGTCGTCTGGTCGATGGTCAACGGATCGATGCCGGTCTTCGCCTTTAGCAAGGCCGCCATCCAGCTTTGCTTAGCATTGCTATAGCCATCGATCGGCTCCTCGGCGACATGGCTATGGCCGACATAGACGAACATCCTGGCCTTGGGGTCGGCGGCCAGCACTTTGGCCAGATTGCTCGACTGCGCCTCCTCGCGCCGGGCGATGCTGTCGGCGCGGCTTAGACCGCCGCCGCTTTCCGTCTGTTCATAGGCCACGGGACGATAGCCCATGGCCAGCGACTGCCGCACGAAATCCCCGAACACGGGATCCTGCGTATAATGACCCGAACTATGGACCGGATAGCCATCCTTTGCCAACCGAGCCATCGGCGCCTGATCATCGGTATTCCAGAAGGTTTCCGCGGCCAGCACGGAATATCCCAACGGACGCAAGGCGCGGGCGACCTCCAGCGCAAAGGCGCGATCGCGCGGCAGGCCATGATCCTCATTGAGGATGACCACGCGGGTCCTGGCCGCTCGCGCGACGATTTCGGCGATCGCATCGCGGGTCGTGGCGGTGGCCAGACGCTCGGCGGCGGCCTTGGCCTCCGGCGCGTCCGACGGTTGCGGTTCGGGGCCAGCAGGCTCGGCCGTCATGCGGGTCCGCGCTTCGCGCCACTGGTTGTAAAAAATGCCCGGCTTAGGCTTGCCCGCCGCGTCGAAGGCCAGCGGCTGCAATATATTGGCCGCGTCGAGATAGCGGCCATCCTTTAGTTGCTTCAGCGACCCGTTGATCGCGTCCCAATCCGCCTTGCTCGGTCCGTCCTGCGCCATCACGGCGGCGGGGAGCATCATCAACACCACCGCCGCCCGTCGCATCATTCCGCCTTTTCCTCGCGATATTTCATTTCCAGGAAGCGTCCCCGAGTCGACAGGCTGTCGAGATCGGCCTGGGCAAGCCGCTGGGTCATGTCGCCGATTTCCTGCTCGATCAGCTTGAGACCGTCGACCAGCTGCGCGTCCGGCGTGCGTCCGTTGCGCTCGACCCGCCGCAGCGGCTCTGGCACGCGCTCATAATCGCGCAGGAAGGCGGGAAGCTGTTCGCCGATCAGGCGGCGGACCTCCATCGCCTCGGCCGTGTCATTGTCGACGGCGGCAAGCTGGGGCGAAAGCGTGTCGAGCCGCCGCCCGATCCGGTCGACCAACTGCACGGCGGGCGCAGGCAATAGCGGCCGCTGCGCCTCCAGCCAGCGTTCGGTCTGGGCGGGCAGCGCCTTGATATCCACCTGCGCCAGCTTGGCGGGGGTCGGCGCACGTGCGGCCGGGGCAAGCGCGATGGCCAGCGTGATGGCCAGCATCAGCATCATCGCCGCCAGCGCGCCGAAAATGCCGATCCCGCCGGGCAGGATCAGGCCCGTCACCATCGCCGCGATCAGGATGATGGCGTTGGCGATGGCGATCAGGATGACTCGCTGCATCGCCGAGCGCGTGCGTCGCCGCACCCGCTTGACCGTTTGCTGCGCGGACCCACGATAATCCTGCGAGATGCGCGCCATCGTTTCGCGCGCACGCTCGATCTGGGCATCGACCTCGTTCGAGCGGGGGGTGGCCACGGGCTTACAGCGCCTCCAGCTTGAAAGACGATGCGGCCGACCCGCCGGTCAGCTGCGGGTTCTGCGCCCCCTCGGCACGGGCGATATAGCCCTTCGACTTCTCGACCTCATTGCCCAGCGTCGTTACGGTGGTCTTCATCGAATCCAGCGCCTTCAGCTTGAAGCTGTCGATCGCATCCATCGTGTCGTAGATGTTCTGGAACGCGCGTTGCAGCGTCTCCAGCGGAATGGTCGAGGCCGCCGCCTGCTCATGGATCTGTGCGGTCTGGCTGCGCAACAGCTTGCCGGTCGAATCGATGATATTGGCGGTCGTTGTGTTCAGCGCGGTGATCTGGTCGAGCACCAGCTTCTGATTGGCCAGCGCCTGCGCCACGGTGACGGCGGTGCGCAGCGCCGAGACGGTGGTCGTCGAGGCGCGGTCGACGCCCTTTACCAGCTCGACATTGTTCTTCTTGACCAGATCGAGCGCCAGATAGCCCTGCACCGTGACCGCCATCTGGGTCAGCAGATCCTGGGTCCGCTGGCGGGTGTAGAACAGCGCGGTTTCGCGGATCGCCTTGGCCTTGGCCGGGTCGGTGTGATCCAGCTCGTTGGCGGCATCCTCCAGCTTGGCGTCCATCGCCTTGGACAGATGGATCATCTGCTCCAGCCGACCCATCGCGGACCACAGATTGGCCCGCTCGGTATCGATCGCGGCATTGTCCATCAGCAACTCGTCGCGGCCCGAAGACAGGCTCTTCAGGATCGCGGCGATATGAGTCTGGGACGAACGATAGCCGTCGAAATAGTCGCGCATCTTGTTGCCGAAAGGCAGGATGCCCAGCAGCTTGCGCGGGGCGGACAGATTGCCCTGACGGCCGGGGTCGAGGCTTTCGACCACGCGGCGCAACTCGGTCAGGTCCTTGCCCACACCCGTCTCGCCATCCATCGCCTTGACCGGGCGATCGAGGAAGCGGTTGGACTGGCCAGCCGCCTCGCGGATTTCCTTCTGCCCCATGGCGGTGATCGCATCGACGCGGCGGCCGAATTCGGGGCTGTTCACGTCCTGCGCGATCAGCTCGGCGACGAAGCCGTCGACCTTTTGCTCCAGCTGGGTCCGCGTCTTGTCGTCGACCGGAACCAGCCCGGCGGCCTGGGCGGGCGCCACCGTCGGCACGGGATCGGGCGGCGTCAGCGTCAGCCCCTTTTCCTGGGTCACGGTATCGGCGGTCGTGGCCATGCTCAAACTCTCCAAATGCGCTTGCCTAGTGTGGAGGGGATGGCCGCAGGGTTCAAGTGTATTATCCGGATAATACTATGCGGCCCGACCATTCACCTTTTGTCATATCTGGCGCGAAACCCAAGCCAAGGGGGTTCGTTACCCCGTCTCGGCTTCGCCTCTCCGGTCGGTCCGATCGTCCACCAGCTTTATCCGATGGCATATTTCAATGTGGAATCATGCGGTTGGTGAATGGCCGCACAGGCCGGAGGGTGAGGCCGAACGCAGCATAGAGATACCCGCCTGCCCCTTGTCGGTTCACACGCCGTCAGGGGGCTTTTTTGAGCATGTCAGGTGTCGAACAGACCGTCTTGCGATCCGACCGGCGGATTGAGCCCCAGATGCTTCCATCCGCCCGGATTCAGGATACGCCCCCGCGCGGTGCGGGCGAGCAGGCCAAGCTGGATGAGGTAAGGCTCGATCACCTCCTCGATCGTATCGCGCGGCTCGGACAATCCGGCGGCCAGCGTCTCCACGCCCACCGGCCCCCCCCGATACACGTCGGCGATCATCGTCAGATAGCGCCGGTCCATCGCGTCCAGCCCCAGCGCATCGACCTCCAGCCGGTTGAGCGCCTGATCGGCGGCGGCGGCATGGACGATCTCATGCCCTGCCACGCTGGCGAAGTCGCGCACCCGGCGCAGCAACCGGCCCGCGATACGCGGCGTCCCGCGCGACCGGCGCGCCACCTCGACCGCGCCGTCCTCGGCAATGGGCAGGTCGAGCAGTCGCGCGGCGCGGGTGACGACGCGCGTCAGTTCCTCGACCGTATAGAATTGCAGGCGGACGGGGATCCCGAAACGATCGCGCAGCGGCGTCGTCAACAGGCCCTGCCGCGTCGTCGCGCCGACCAAGGTGAAGCGGGGAAGGTCGATCCGAACCGAGCGCGCCGATGGCCCCTCGCCGATCATCAGGTCGAGGACGCGGTCCTCCATTGCAGGATAGAGGACTTCCTCGACCGCCGGTTGCAGGCGGTGAATCTCGTCGATGAACAGGACGTCGCCGTCTTCCAGATTGGTCAGCAGCGCAGCGAGGTCGCCTGACTTGGCGATGACCGGGCCGGAGGTCGCGCGAAAGCCGACGCCCATCTCGCGCGCGATGATCTGTGCCAGCGTCGTCTTGCCCAGACCCGGCGGGCCGAAGAACAGCACATGGTCCAGCGCATCACCGCGCCCGCGCGCCGCCTGGATGAAGACACGCAGATTGTCACGCGCCGCCTGCTGCCCGACGAATTCGTCCAGGCTCTTGGGACGGAGCGCAGCGTCGACATCCTCGGGGCGACGGCTGGCGGACAATAGGCGGTCTTGGTCGGTCACGCGCGGAGCCCTAGCGGTTGGAGGGCATGGCTGTCGAGGATCGTTGCGAACATTGCACGAACATAGCAGGGCTTGCACGACCGCGACAGCCAGGACCGGGGCGCATCGGTGGCGGATGGCGGACTTTGGGCAAAAATCGCGCTATTACAGCGACCATGCCGCACGATGTTTTCCTCGCTACCGCCGTCCCACCCGCACTGGACATTGCGCTTGCCGAGCGCTTCACGCTTCACCGCGACGCGCCGCCGTCGACCACCCGCGCAATTGTGGGCGGGGGCATGATGACGGTCGATGCAGGCCTGCTCGATCGTCTGCCCCAGCTTGAGATCATCGCGGTCCACGGCGTCGGCCATGACGGCATCGACCGCGATGCTGTCGCCGCGCGCGGCATCCGGATCGCGATAACCCCGGATGCCCTGACCGAGGATGTCGCAGACCAGGCGATCGCGCTCTGGCTGGCGGTCGACCGGCGGATCGCGGCGAACGACCGGGCGATGCGGATGGGCAACTGGACCGTGCCGCTGGGTCGCCGCGCCAGCGGGCGACGGATCGGGATTTTCGGGCTCGGGCGGATCGGACAGGCGATCGCACGGCGGGCGGAGGGTTTTGGCAGCGCGATCCTCTACACCGCACGTTCGGAAAAGCCGGTGCCATGGCGCTTCGTGCCCGACCTCGCGACGCTGGCGGAGGAAAGCGACGTCCTGATCCTGGCGGCGCCGGGGGGAGCCGAAACCCGTCGCATCGTGGATGCGATGATGCTGGATCGGCTCGGACCGGACGGAGTGCTGGTCAACATCGCGCGTGGCAGCCTGGTCGATGAGGACGCATTGATCGCCGCACTGGAGACGCACCGGATCGCCGGCGCGGGGTTGGATGTCTTTGCCGAGGAACCCGACGTGCCCTGCGCGTTGCGGCGGATGAACCATGTCGTTCTCGCCCCGCATCAGGGGAGCGCGACGCGCGAAGCGCGGGCAGCGATGGCGGAAATGGTGGTGGAAAATCTGGAGGCGCATTTCGCCGGGCAGGTGCCGCCCGGGTTGCTACGTTAGCGGATTCCCGCGGCGCCTGCCCTGGCCACCGGCTACTTCGCCGCTTTCCGCAACGCCAACCGGACCAGCGCATCCAGCGATGCACCGGCCCCCAATTCCTCTTCCGCCGAGGCGACCGCCGCACTCGCCTCGGCTGGACGGAAGCCCAGGTTGAGCAGGGCCGACACCGCATCGGCTCCCGCCCCGGCCGGCGGTGCGATACCGCCGCCCGGCCCGGTTGCCAGGGCGATCCCGCCAACCTTGTCCTTCAACTCCATCACGATCCGCTGGGCGAGCTTCGGCCCCACCCCGTTCGCGCGTGCGACCATCGCCTTGTCGCCGCTGGCGATCGCGCGCATCAGGTCGGCGGGTTCCAGCGCGGACAGGATGGCCAGCGCCACGCGCGATCCCACCCCCTGCACGCCGGTCAACAGGCGGAACCAGTCGCGCTCGTCCGCGCTGGCGAAGCCGACCAGCCGGATCGAATCCTCGGACACCAGCATCTCGGTATGCAGCATCGCCGCCTCGCCCACCGGCCCGATCGCCGACAGCGTGCGCGCCGAAGCGCCGACCAGATAGCCGACGCCGCCGACATCGATCACCGCATGGTCGATGCCGGTGGAGTCCAAACGTCCCTTGAGATGCGCGATCATCCCGCGTCGATAGAAGAACTCGTCACCCTCGTCATCCCGTCTTGCGACCATCCCCGGCGGAAGCGCCTCCATTGGGGAGATAGGTCCAAGCATTGCCCGGCAGGTTATCGCGGCATACGGGTGCCTGCTGGAACAGGCTGCGATAGGTGGCGAGATCACCGATACCCGTGGTCACCGCCCATAGCCCGATCTGCGAGTCCAGCCGCGACAGGCCGGCGGCATAAAGCCGATCAAAGATCGCGGCGCAAAACTGATCGGCGGCACGAACCGTGTCGTTCGCTTGGGACTTGGCCGGCGGAGCATTCTTGTCGCCCTCGAACACGACTTCGGCCTTTTTCACTTTCTCATCCTCGATGAGGATGAGTTGCTTGGACAGAGCCAGGAACCATTCCTGCTCGCTCAGATATTGGCGTACGTTCTTGCCGACACCCAGGCGAAAATTCAAAACCTGGCTGGGACTGACGCGCTCGGCCAACTGATCGACGGCATATTTATACTGGTCGCTTTGAAAGCCGGGGCGGCCATGAAATTTCGCGAAGTCGGTCCGGTAGATCAGCGTCTTCAGATTATCGACGGCAGGTATCCTACCCTTTTCCCCGCGACCTTGCTGGCAGGCATTCATGACGTCGAAGACCGACACGCGCGGACAGGTCATGCTGATCCGAAATACCATTCGGCGGCGGTCTGCGCCATGCTCGGCGCTGTCCTCCCTTCCCCAACGCGACGTCCGAATCTTGTCGGGAAGATAGACGATCACGATGATCGACGCGCCGGGATACCATTCGCTCATCAACCGTCCGGCCGAGACGGTTTCAGTGATCGATGTGGAAAGCAGGCGGGAAAGGGCGACGTCATAGGCCGAAGAGACGCGCTGGACCTGTTCGCGATTGATGGCCGTCAACAGGGATCCCCCCGGTGCGGCGATCGCAAGCGAGTCGCGAAGCGTCGACAGAACGATTCCGGTCGGCTGGATGTCCACTTCATCGGCGACGCGCCCCGTCGCCTCGATCGTGACGCTGGAATTGGCGGACAGGCGAACGTCGGGCAGCGCCATATCCGAGCCGGTGAGCGTGGTTACGAAGGCCTCTCCCTGGCGCCCGCGCCCATTATAGTCGACCGCGACCAGTGGCACGTTGAACTCGATATCCGGGTCACGCATCCTGATCCGTACCGACATGACGACTCCGCGCGACCGCCCCATGAAGAAGCGGCTGAGAGCGCTATGCCGTTCTCGCTTATAGTCGCGCACAAATCCGCCATCGTCGACCAGCTCGACGACCCAGCGGCCATACAGGTCGTTGAGATGATAGAAATTTCTATTGTCGACCTTGGCCTGCCAGCATTCGTAAACCCCGATCACTTCGCTGATACGGCGACCGTCCGGAATATCGGTCACGTTCACGTTGCCCTTGTCGGCGCCACTGCAATTGAACGGCGTTTCGGCTTCGTCCTCCTCCTGTTCGGCTTGTGCAACAGCCCCCCAAGCCCCGGACATGGCCGCCGCTTCGGCAGGGATGGGCATCGTGACCAACGCAAGAACGGCGGATGTCGTGAATAGGCGGCGTTTCATGGCTTGGCTCCCCGTCGAACAGACAAAACGTAACGCCACGACAGGCCCGCCTGCCGGAGGATCGGGCGTGTCGATGATGCCGCCAGAAGCTGATGGGGGTAAGCCGGGCACGGCCATATCCGATCCGTTTCGGACCGGTCAGTGTGTCAGATCGCGCTGTTGCGCCGCTCCATGGCCCGCGCGCTCGCCAGATGATGTGCGTGCGTGATCGCCACCGCCAGCGCGTCCGCCGCGTCCGGCCCGGTCAGCTTCACGCCGGGCAGGAGATGGCCGACCATCGCCTGCACCTGCTTCTTGTCCGCACCGCCCGTGCCGACGGTCGCCTTCTTGACAATGCTGGGGTGATATTCACCGACGATCAACCCGGCCTGCGCGGCCGCCAGCAGGACGATACCGCGCGCCTGGCCCAGCTTCAGCGTCGATTGCGCGTTGCTGTTGCCCAGCACTTCTTCCACCGCCGCGCCATCGGGCTGTTGCTGGCGAATGACGTCATACAGCGCGGAATGGAGGTTCGCCAGGCGGCGGGGGAGCACCATCGACGGCTCGGTCTTGATCTGGCCGTTGGCGACGTGACGCAGCCGGTTGCCCTCCACCGCGATCACGCCCCAGCCGGTGGTGCCGAGGCCAGGGTCAAGCCCGAGGATGATGGCGGGGGGTGGTGTCATAAAGTTTTCCGCTCCCGCCTGCCCTCCCCGGCACAAAACCGGGGAGGCATCAGGATCAGCCGAGCTTTTCCATCACTTCGTCGGAGACTTCGTAATTGCCCCAGACGGTCTGGACATCGTCGTCATCGTCCAACGTGTCGATCAGCTTGAACAGCGTCGCCGCCGCCGCTTCGTCGACCGCGACCATGGTCTGCGGACGCCAGGCCAGCTTGGCCCCTTCCGCCTCGCCCAGCACCGGCTCCAGCGCCTTGGCGACTTCGTGCAGATCGCCTTGCGCGGTCCAGATCTCGTGGCCGTCCTCCGACGAGGTCACGTCCTCCGCGCCCGCTTCCAGTGCCGCCTCGAACACCTTTTCGGCATCACCGGCGCTGGCGGGATAGTTGATCAGGCCCATCCGGTCGAAGCCGTGGCTGACCGAACCGGCGGTGCCCAGATTACCGCCATTTTTCGACACCGCGGTGCGCACATTGGTCGCGGTGCGGTTGCGATTGTCAGTCAGCGCCTCGATGATCAGGCTGACGCCGCCGGGACCGAAGCCCTCATAGCGGATTTCCTCGTAATTCTCCCCGTCGCCGCGCGAGGCCTTGTCGATCGCGCGGGCGATATTGTCCTTGGGCATCGAGGCCGCCTTGGCCGCGTTGACGGCGGCACGCAGACGCGGGTTCATGTCCGGGTCGGGCGTACCCATCTTCGCCGCGACGGTGATTTCGCGGGAGAGCTTGGAAAATGCTGCCGAGCGCTTCTTATCCTGCGCGCCCTTGCGGTGCATGATGTTCTTGAATTTGCTGTGGCCTGCCATCGGTGCCTCTTGAGATGATCGCGCTCTCTACGACCGCGCAAGGGCCTTTGCCAACCCGTCGATCTTCGCCTCCAGACTATCGAGCCGTTCGGTGACGGCATTGTCCAGCTTGTGGTGCAGCCGCAATATGTCGATCTCGGCACGCAAATTGGTGCGATAGTCCAGGCTGGCGGCCAGCCGGTCCTTGGCCGATTGCCGGTTCTGGCTCATCATGATGACCGGCGCCTGGATCGCCGCCAGCGTCGACAGCATCAGGTTCAGGAAGATGTACGGATAGGGATCGAACGCCATCCCGAAATGGCTGAGCACGTCCGAGTTGAGCAGCATCCACCCCAGCAAAATCACCGAAAAGGCGATGATGAAGCCCCAGCTGCCGCCGACCGCCGCGACCCGGTCGGCCAGCTTCTCGCCCCAGGTCGAGGTTTCGTCCGCGACGTCCGCCGCGTCGCGCGCGCTGAGTTGGCCCGACTCGATATCGGCGATGACCTGGGCTTCTTCCTCGTCCAGTTCATGCGCGGGCTTGCCCAGCGTGCGGCGGGCGATTTCGGCGGCGGTCGACAGGGCCATAAGCAGGGCGCTCCTGGGCAAGGAATCAAATGCCTTGCTCCTTGGGGCGTTGATCGGCCAAACGCCAGAGTCATGACGGTACGCGTGGATATGGGAACCGACGAGCGCGGCTCGTCGGTGCCGATCGATTTGGAGGAACTGCTGGCGACCCGCCTGCTGGTGCAGGGCAATTCGGGGTCGGGAAAGTCGCATCTGCTGCGCCGCCTGCTGGAGAAGTCGGCCGGCCAGGTGCAACAGGTGGTGATCGACCCGGAGGGCGATTTCGTCACCTTGTCCAAGGCTTACGGCCATGTCGTGATCGAGGCGGGCGACTATGCCGAGCGCGAGGTCGGACGTTTCGCGAGCCGGATTCGCGAGCACCGAGCCTCGGTCGTCCTCAGCCTGGAGGGGCTGGAGATCGAGGGCCAGATGCGCTGCGCGGCGACCTTCCTCAACGCGCTGTTCGATGCCCCGCGCGAGCATTGGTATCCGGCCCTCGTGGTCGTCGATGAGGCGCAGCTCTTCGCCCCCACTACCGGCGGCGAAGTGACCGAAGAGGTCCGCCGCGCCTCGCTGTCCGCGATGACCAACCTGATGTGTCGCGGGCGCAAGCGTGGCCTGGCGGGGGTGATCGCGACCCAGCGACTCGCCAAGCTGGCCAAGAACGTCGCGGCGGAGGCGTCCAACTTTTTGATGGGCCGCACCTTCCTCGACATCGACATGGCGCGCGCGGCCGATCTGCTCGGCATGGAGCGGCGGCAGGCGGACGCGATCCGCGATCTGGCACGCGGCACCTTCCTGGCGCTCGGCCCCGCCGTGTCGCGGCGACCGATCACGGTGAAGATCGGCGCGGTCGAAACCTCGGCGCGCTCGGGCAGCCCCAAGCTGACCCCCCTGCCCGACGCGCCGCCGCCGGACTTGCAGGAACTGCTCTTCGCGCCGGTCGAGGAAGCGCCGACGCTCCCGATGACCTTCGACCCGCGCCCGCGCCGGGTGCCCGCCGAGGAACTGATGGCCGATCTGGGCCGCCCGCCCTTACCGACCACCGCAGCACCTCCGCCGCCGGAAATGGACGAGAGCGAGGTCGAGGCGATCTACGAGCAGGTGCTGCGCGCCATCGTCGAGGACCCCGAATCGACCTTCCGCCCCGCCTCGGTCCTGTTCCAGGATTTCCAGGTGCGCTGCCGGATGGCGGGGCTGGCCCGGCCGCCGCTCGACCTGAACGGCTTTGCCCGGCGGCTGTCCTGCGCACGGGCGGGGATTTTCGACGTCAACGATCCCGACTGGCAGGAGGCGCTGGCGCTGGCCGCGATGCTGCCCGACGATATGCTGGGCGCGTTCCTGCTGGTGGCACGCGCGGCGCGCGAGGGCTTGCCCTGCCCGCCCGATACCAAGATCGCCGAGACCTATGGCACCAGTTCACTCGGCCGGGTGAAGCGGCTGATCGCCTATATCGAGAGTCGCGACCTGTTCGTGTGCCGCACCGACCTGACCGGCAAGCGGTCGATCACGATTCCCCGGCTGGGCTGGACGACCCAGGCGGCGGAGATAGGGTGAGGGTTTCCCTTGGCCTTCGACTCTGCTCAGGCTGAACGGAGGTCGGGCTTATGTATGAGGAAGACCACTACCCCCTCATGTTTGCCACATTACGGAAATGGACCCTTGGCGAACGAATGCTGCCAACCTTCCGCTCCCATCAGGCGGCCATTCTCGAATGTGAAGTTGATCCGCGAAATCCGCTTCTCACGATTTGCGATGAAATCGACCGTTACCTGTTGGCGGCGACACGCATCATTCGGGATGTCCATGTAATCCCAGCCGAGAAAACGAAACTCGTCGGCCTTCATTCGCTTGGCAAGCGACCGGGCACCAGCCGCACCCTCGCCTGGTAAACCCACGTCTCCGATAACAACGGTCAGAACCGCGTCCTTATCGATCAACGCGTTCAATATATTATCTGATGCTGACCCGGATGTTGCCGCAGCGGCCATGATGCCTACCGCACGGCGGCTAAGCGCCTCATGGACCGCACGACCGCCCTTGATTGCCGTCAGATCGCAGTTTTGGACAGCCAAGCCGGCCAGAAAGATGGTGAGAACCATGCCTGTAAGCTGGCAGACCCGCATAAAGGCTGCAATCGCACACAGGCGTTCCTCTATACGCCGTCATCAACACCCCCCCGTTCAGCCTGAGCGAAGTCGAAGGCCACGCCCCGCCACCCGCCACAAACAAAAAGGACGGCGGAGCCACAAGCCCCGCCGCCCTTCGCATGTCCAAACCCGAATCCGGGATCAGATCATGCCCAGCGCCTTCATATACACTTCGAGGATGGCTTCCTCTTCCTGATATTCCTCGCGCTTCTTCTTGCGGATCGCCATGATCTTCTTGATCGCCTTGGGATCATAGCCGCGCGCCTTGGCTTCGGCGAAGACGTCCTTGATGTCGTCCGAAATGCCCTTCTTCTCTTCTTCCAGCCGCTCGGCCCGCTCGATCAGCAGGCGCAGCTCGTCGGCCGTGACATTGCCGCTGCTGTCGAAATTCTCGTCCGCCATGATATCCAACCTTCTTGAAAACCTGCCCGCTCCCAGGAACCCGCCGCCACGACACGCCCCTCACCCATGGGCAAGGTCGGTCCGGCGCGGATGTCGGGATCGCTGGCGGTCTAGGCGGTTCCGCGCCGTCGCTCAAGCGGGGGTTAACGGTTCTTCTTCACGCTTTCGGCCATGCGGGCCAGCTGCTCGGGCGTCGCCTCGCCCTGATGCTGCGCCTTCCACTCGTCGTACGGCATCCCATAGATCGCCTCGCGTGCGGTCGCCTTGTCGACTCCTGCGGCCTCGCCCACCCAGTCGGACAGGCAGTTGCGGCAAAAGCCCGCCAGCCCCATCAGATCGACATTCTGCGCGTCCGTCCGGTGCCGCAGATGCAGCACCAGCCGCCGGAACGCCGCAGCCGCCGCTCGATCATCGATTGCATTCAACGCATCCACTGCGTCGGTCATATTCGTCGCTCCTAGGTTGATCGTAACGCATTAGGCTTTAGGACACTGGCCGCAAAGAAGCAGGATGTGAACATGATCAAGGCTCTACCTCCGCGTTCGCGCAAAGTCCGCGTCCTCGCCACGCTCGGCCCCGCCAGCAGCGACCCCGAGATGATCGCCACCCTGTTTCAGGCCGGCGCCGACGCCTTCCGAATCAATATGAGCCATGGCGATCAGCAGTCGAAGATCCCGCTCATCAAGGCGATCCGGGGGCTGGAGGAGCGGTTCGGCCGCCCGACGACGATCCTGGCCGATCTTCAGGGGCCGAAGCTGCGCGTCGGCAAGTTCGCGGATGGCAAGGTCATGCTGGAAACCGGCAGCACCTTCGTCCTCGATCGTGATCCCACGCCGGGCGACGCCACCCGGGTCGAGCTGCCGCATAAGGAAATCTTCGCCGCGATCGAGCCGGGCGCGCGCCTGCTGCTCGATGACGGCAAACTCGTCCTGCGTGTCGCCTTCCACGAAGCGGACAAGATCACCACGCTGGTCGAGGTCGGCGGCGCGCTGTCGAACAACAAGGGGCTGAACGTCCCCGACGTGGTGCTGCCCATGGCCGCGCTGACCGAGAAGGACCGCTCCGACCTGGCCTTCGCGGTCGAGCAGGGCGTCGACTGGATCGCCCTGTCCTTCGTCCAGCGCCCCGAGGACCTGATGGAAGCGCGCGGCCTGATCAAGGGCCGCGCCGCGCTCCTCGCCAAGATCGAAAAGCCGCAGGCGATCGACCGGCTGGAGGAAATCGTCGAGCAGTGCGACGGCGTGATGGTCGCGCGCGGCGACCTGGGCGTCGAACTGCCGCCCCAGGCGGTGCCGCCGCTCCAGAAGCGCATCGTCGAGGTGTCGCGCCGCATGGGCCGCCCGGTGGTCGTCGCGACGCAGATGCTCGAATCGATGATCCAGAGCCCGTCGCCCACCCGCGCCGAGGTGTCGGACGTGGCGACCGCCATCTATGATGGCGCCGACGCGATCATGCTGTCGGCCGAATCGGCCGCGGGCGCTTGGCCGGTCGAGTCGGTCGCGATGATGAACGCGATCGGCGTATCGGTTGAAAACGACCCCGGTCACGGCGACCGCGTCCATTTCACCGCCATGACCCCCGACCCGACCACCGCCGACGCACTGGCCGAGGCGGCGGCACGAATCACCAATACCGTAACGGCCAAGGCGATCATCTGCTTCACGACCAGCGGCTCGACCGCTCGCCGCGTGGCGCGGGAACGTCCGTCGGTGCCGATCCTCGTCCTGACCCCGCAGCTCGAGACGGCGCGCCGCCTGGGCCTGCTCTGGGGTTGCCACGCGGTCCATACGCGCGACGTCGAATCCTTCGAGGAAATGGTTGCCAAGTCCAAGCGCATGGCGCTGCGCCATGGCATGGCCGAGGCAGGCAATCAGGTCGTGCTGATGGCGGGCGTCCCCTTCCGCACGCCGGGATCGACCAATGTGCTGCACGTCACCCGTATCATGGGCGACGAACTGGCGAATTACGGCGACCGCAGCGAGGCGTAAGCTTTCGCCCTGTCCAACGGGCCGAAAATGGGTGCGGCGGGGGATGACCACCCGCCGTCCCTTTTCGATCCTGCGCTATCCCGACCCAATCGCTCGGGCCTCCAGGGTTGCCGATCAGCTGATATCCACGATCCTGGTCAGCTTTCCGTCCGCGATCGTCAGGAATGACGCGCCCCGCATTGCGATCGGCTCCCCGGCCTTCAGCTGGCCCAGGTCGATGGCCGGTATGCCAGTCCAATCGATTTCCAGCGCGACACGATCATCCTGAACGACGGCGGTTCGCACGGCTTGATGGCGGGTGGCGAACAGAGTGGTGGCCCGCTCCGCCAGTTCTGCAAAGGCGGCGCGGCCCTCGATCCTGATGCTTTGACCGGCGTTGGAGACATTCTCGAACACGACCGCGTCGTCCACGCAGGCCACCAGTGCGGCGGCGTCCTTACGATTATAGGCGTCCAGATAGTGTTGAACGACGGCAGGGAGCATCACAGGCCCTTTCCCTTCTTCACCAAGCATAGCAGCTCACCGTCTTTCCGGGCAGGGCGACCATGCTTCTTATCAAAATCGGAAGATGCCGGACGGCATCGCTTCGCTCGGACGGACCCGACCTGACGTATCAGGCCGGGCGATTAAATCGTCTTGCGGTCGCGATCGCGATAGGCACCGGGAAGGTCATGGCGTGATTATGCCAACCCGAGCGAAATTGTCGAGATCGTCGGACCGCGCATTTGAACTGCAAGGACAGGCCCGCCAATCTCCTTCCTCCCCTGCAATGGCAGGTGGCGGAGCGAAGCCCTGACGGAGGGATGGCCCCCTTTCGAGATCGGGATACCCCTCCACCATGCTGTGCATGATCCCCCGCTCCTTGCAGGGGAGGAATTGGGAAGGCCTATAACAAAAGGGGCGAGCACCTCGCGATGCCCGCCCCCTTCGTTCTTCCCGCGAAGCCCGATCAGATGTGGATCGGCTTGCCCTGCACCGCCATGGCGGCTTCCTTGAGCGCCTCGGCATGGGTCGGGTGGGCGTGGCAGGTGTACGCGATGTCTTCCGACGTCGCGCCGAATTCCATCGCCTGTGCGGCCTGCGCGATCATCGTGCCAGCGAGCGATGAGATGATCCACACGCCCAGCACGCGATCGGTCTTGGCGTCGGCGATGACCTTCACGAAGCCGTCGGTGTCGCGGTTGGTCTTCGCGCGGCTGTTCGCCATGAAGGGGAACTTGCCGACCTTGACCTCGCCCTTTTCCTTGGCGGCTTCTTCCGACAGGCCGACACCGGCGATCTCGGGCATGGTGTAGACCACGCTGGGGATGACGTCGTGGTTCACGATGCCGGTCTGGCCCGCGATATTCTCCGCCACTGCGACGCCTTCGTCCTCGGCCTTGTGGGCGAGCATCAGGCCCGGCGCCACGTCGCCGATCGCCCAGACGCCGTCGACATTGGTCGCGAAGTCATGGTCGATCTCGACCTGGCCACGGCCGTTCAGCTTCACGCCAGCGGCCTCGAGGTTCAGCCCGTCGGTGTTGGGCTTGCGGCCGATCGCGACCAGCACGGCGTCGGCCGACAGCGTTTCCGCCGCGCCGCCCGCCGCCGGTTCGACCGACACGGTCGCGCGGTCGCCCTCGACGGTGACGCCGGTCACCTTGGTCGAGGTCTTCAGCTCCATGCCCTGCTTCTTGAACAGCTTGGCCGATTCCTTGCGGACCTCGCCGTCGAAGCCGGGCAGGATCTGGTCGAGATATTCGACCACCGTCACCTTGGCGCCCAGACGACGCCAGACCGAGCCCAGCTCCAGCCCGATCACGCCGCCGCCGATGACGACGAGATGCTCGGGCACCTTCGGGAGAGCCAGCGCGCCGGTCGAGTCGACCACGACCTTCTGGTCGATTGCGACACCCGGCAGCGGGGTCACGACCGAGCCGGTCGCGATCACGATGTCGCGCGCGGTAACGGTCTGGTCGCCGACCTTGACCGTGCTCGAATCCTGGAACGCGGCCTTGCCCTTCAGCCAGGTGACCTTGTTCTTCTTGAAGAGGTACTCGATGCCGCCGGTCAGTTCGCCGACCGCCTTGGTCTTTTCGGCATGCATCTGGTCGAGGTTGAGCTTTGCGCCCTCGATCTCGACGCCGAACTTGGCGAGCGCACCGTGGCTGGCTTCCTCGAACAGCTCCGAGGCATGGAGCAGCGCCTTGGACGGGATGCAGCCGACATTGAGGCAGGTGCCGCCTAGCGTCTCGCGCGCTTCGGCGCACGCGGTCTTCAGGCCCAGCTGCGCCGCGCGGATCGCCGCGACATAGCCGCCGGGGCCAGCGCCGATCACCAGGACGTCATAGTCATACTCAGCCATTTGTCTCTCCCGTTCCCCGGCTCCGGGGTCCAGCCTCGCGGGCGCGCCCGCCTTCAAACAATAGGAACGGACCCTCGCGGTTGCGAGGGTCCGTATAGATCACAAAGCGATCAGAGGTCGATCAGGATGCGGGTCGGATCCTGGATCGCGTTCTTCAGCGCGACGAGGAAGGTCACCGCCTCGCGACCGTCGATGATGCGATGGTCGTAGGACAGCGCCAGGTACATCATCGGGCGGATGACGATCTGGCCGTCGACGACGACCGGGCGTTCCTCGATGCGGTGGAGCCCCAGCACCGCCGACTGGGGCGGGTTGATGATCGGGGTCGACATCAGCGAACCGAACACGCCGCCGTTCGAGATGGTGAAGGTGCCGCCCTTCATCTCGTCCATCTTCAGCGTACCGTCCTTGGCGCGCTTGCCGAAGTCGCCGATCGTCTTTTCGATGCCCGCAACCGTCAGGTCCTGCGCATCGCGGATGACCGGCACGACCAGGCCGTTCGGGGCCGAGACGGCGACCGAGATATCGGCATAGTCGTGATAGACGATCTCATCGCCCTCGATCGAGGCGTTGACCGAAGGAATGTCCTTCAGCGCCATCGTCGCGGCCTTCACGAAGAAGCCCATGAAGCCCAGGCGGACGCCATGCTTCTTCTCGAACAGATCCTTATACTTGGCGCGCGCCTCGATCACCGCGGTCATGTCCACGTCGTTGAACGTCGTCAGCATCGCGGCGGTGTTCTGCGCTTCCTTCAAGCGCTTGGCGATCGTCTGACGCAGGCGCGTCATCTTGACCCGCTCTTCCTTGCGCGCCGAACCGGCGGGCGCAGCGGCCGGAGCAGCGGCGGCCGGAGCCGGCGCGCTCGACTTGTTGGCGGCGGCGGCGGCAACATCTTCCTTGGTGATGCGGCCGTCCTTGCCGGTGCCCTTGATCGTCGCGGGGTCGAGGCCATGCTCGAGCACCGCACGACGCACCGACGGCGACAGCGCGGCGGGCGAGTCGCTCGACTCGTCAGAAGCGGGTGCAGCGGCGGGAGCAGGAGCCGGAGCAGCCGCCGGAGTTGCGGTCGCGGCGGGCGTCGCCGCTTCGGTCTTGGCCGGGGCCGAGCCACCGGCATCGACGGTCGCCAGCAGCGCGCCGACCTGCACCGTGTCGCCGACCTTGACGGCATGTTCGCCCATGACACCCGCCACCGGCGAGGGCACCTCGACCGAGACCTTGTCGGTCTCCAGGCTCGCGATCGGCTCATCGACCGCCACCGCGTCACCCGGCTGCTTCAGCCATTCGCCCAGCGTCGCTTCGGAGATCGATTCGCCCAGTACCGGGACCAGAACTTCAGTCGCCATTTCCATTTCCTCCACCCGGCGAACCGGGGTTCTTACGCGGGCGGGCAAAACGCCCGCGCCAGATTTCATCCCTCCCCGGCTCGGTCACGAACCGGGGAACTCGGTAAGTCAGTCGGCCGCCTGCGTGGTCGGCTTGGCGGTCGTGTTGCTGCCCTCGGCGCGCGTCCGGCGGATTTCGTCGCGGACATTATGGCCCAGCGCATCGGCGACCAGCGCGCCCTGCTCGGCGGTGTGGCGCTTCATCAGGCCGGTGGCAGGCGATGCCGCCGCTGCGCGACCCGCATAACGCGCCCGCTTCACGCTCGCACCGGCCTCGGCCAGCGCCTCCTCGATCAGCGGCTCGACGAAGAACCAGTAGCCATTGTTCTTCGGCTCTTCCTGCGCCCAGACCACGTCCTGCAGGTTCGGCATCCGCGCGATCCGCTTGGCGAGCGCATCGCTCGGGAACGGATAGAGCTGCTCGACGCGCACGATCTGGGTCGTGGTGTCGCCCGCCGCGTCACGTGCCTCGATCAGGTCATAGGCGACCTTGCCGGTGCACAGGACCAGACGCGTCGTCGCTTCGTCGGCGGCACCGTTGGTGTCCGACAGCAGACGACGGAAGTGGCTGTCGCCCTGGAAGTCCTCGGCCTTCGACACCGCCAGCTTGTGGCGCAGCAGCGACTTGGGCGTGAAGACGACCAGTGGCTTGCGGAAGTTACGGTGCATCTGGCGGCGCAACAGGTGGAAATAGTTGGCCGGGGTGGTGCAGTTCGCAACCTGGATATTGTCGTTGGCGCAAGACTGGAGGAAGCGCTCGGGACGTGCGGAGGAGTGCTCCGGCCCCTGGCCTTCATAGCCATGCGGCAGCAGCATCACGAGGCCGTTGGCGCGAAGCCACTTGGACTCGCCCGACGTGATGAACTGGTCGATCATGATCTGCGCGCCGTTGACGAAGTCGCCGAACTGCGCCTCCCACAGCACCAGCGTCTTCGGATCGGCCAGCGCATAGCCGTACTCGAAGCCCAGCACGCCATATTCGGACAGCGGGCTGTCCAGCACCTCGAAGCTGCCATGCTCCACGGTCTTCAGCGGCACATATTTGTGCTCGTCGGTCTGGTCGACCCAGACCGCATGACGCTGCGAGAAGGTGCCACGACCCGAATCCTGGCCCGACAGACGGACGCCATAGCCTTCCGACAGCAGCGAACCGAAGGCCAGAGCTTCGCCGGTCGCCCAGTCGAAATTCTCGCCGGAACTGAACATCTGGCGCTTGGCATCCAGCACGCGGTTCAGCGTCTTGTGGACCTGAAGCCCCTCGGGGATCGTCGTCAGCGTGCGGCCGATCGCGTCGAACAGCTTCTTGTCGAGGCCGGTCTCCACGTTGCGGCGACCCTGGTCACTTTCCTTCGGCGCCGACAGACCCGACCAGCGACCGGCGAACCAGTCGGCCTTGTTGGGCTTGTAGCTCGCGCCCGCCTCGAACTCGCCCTCGCAGCGCGTGGTGTACTGCTTGATATTCTCGTCGACCCAGGCCTGATCGACCACGCCCTCGGCGACGAGGCGCTTCGCGTAGGTCTCGGCGACACCGGGATGCGAGCGGATCTTGTTGTACATCAGCGGCTGGGTGAAGCCCGGCTCGTCGCCCTCGTTATGACCGAAGCGGCGATAGCACCACATGTCGATCACGATGTCGCGGTGGAACTTCTGGCGGAACTCGATCGCCATCTTGGTGGCGAAGGTCACCGCCTCGGGATCGTCGCCATTGACGTGGAAGACCGGCGCCTGAACGCCCTTGGCTACATCCGACGGATAGGGCGAGGAACGCGCGAACTGCGGCGAGGTGGTGAAGCCCACCTGGTTGTTGATGATGAAGTGGATGCAGCCGCCCGTATTGTAGCCACGGATGCCCGAGAAGCCGAGGCATTCCCAGACGATGCCCTGGCCTGCGAATGCGGCGTCACCGTGGATCAGCACCGGCACCGACGCCGCATGATCGGTAAGGTCGCCCGCGATCGTCTGGATCGCGCGGGTCTTGCCCAGCACGACCGGGTTCACCGCCTCAAGGTGCGAGGGGTTGGCGACCAGCGACATATGGACCTTGTGGCCGTCGAATTCACGGTCGGTCGAGGTGCCGAGGTGATACTTCACATCGCCCGAACCGCCGATGTCATCGGGGTTGGCCGAGCCACCGGCAAATTCGTGGAAGATCACGCGCAACGGCTTGGCCATGACATTGGCCAGCACGTTCAAACGGCCGCGATGCGCCATGCCGAACACGATCTCGCGCACGCCCATCTGGCCGCCATATTTGATGACCGATTCCAGCGCGGGGATCATCGACTCGCCGCCGTCCAGGCCGAAGCGCTTGGTGCCGACATATTTCTTGCCGAGGAACTTTTCCCACTGCTCGGCCTCGATGACCTTGTTCAGGATGGCCTTCTTGCCATCGGTCGTGAACTCGATCGCCTTGTCCTGGCCTTCCATCCGGTCCTGGAGGAAGCGACGCTCCTCCACGTCCGCAATGTGCATATATTCTAGGCCGACATTGCCGCAGTAATTCTTGCGCAGCGTCTCGACCAGCTCGCGAATGGTCGCCCATTCGAAGCCCATCGTGCCGCCCAGATACACCTTGCGGTCGATATCGGCGTCGGTGAAGCCGTGATATTCGGTCTTCAGATCCTCAGGCAGCTCGCGCAGGCCGGACAGGCCCAGCGGATCGAGGTTCGCCGCGAGATGGCCGCGCACCCGATAGGTGCGGATCAGCATCTGCGCGCGGATCGCGTCACCCGCCGCCTTGACGATGTCGGCGGTCGAGGGCGCCGCAGCAGCAGCGGCGGCCGGAGCGGGCTTGCCACCCTTGGCGGGCTTGGGAGCCGGTTCCATCTGGGTCGGGTCGAGGCCCGCGGTCAGATCGTCGGTCGAGGTCAGCGGCCAACGCTTGTTCTGCCAGCTGGGGGCGCCCACGCCCTGCTCCAGACCTTCGAAAAAGGTCCGCCAGCCCGCATCGACCGACGACTGGTCAGCCTGATACTTGGCATAGAGCGTTTCGATGAAAGCGGGGCTGACGCCCGCCGCGATGTCGCTGAATTCCTGGCCTTCGTAGCCCATGAGACGCTTCCTCGACCGCCCGTCTTATCAACTCATCGCCACCCCGGCACATCCGCCTGGGGTCCGCAGCCGCGAGCGGCCCGCCTGCCGCCACGGACCCCGGCGGTTGTGCCGGGGTGACGCGATACGCCTTACTTGTTCAGCACCGACAACAGCGTCGAGCCGAGCTCCGACGGCGAAGCCGCGACCTTGATGCCGGCCGCTTCCATCGCCGCGATCTTGTCCTCGGCGCCGCCCTGGCCGCCCGAGACGATCGCACCGGCATGGCCCATGCGACGGCCCGGAGGCGCGGTGCGGCCCGCGATGAAGCCCGCCATCGGCTTCGAACGGCCACGCTTGGCTTCGTCACGCAGGAACTGCGCGGCTTCTTCTTCCGCCGAGCCACCGATCTCGCCGATCATGATGATCGACTGGGTCTCGTCGTCGGCCAGGAACAGCTCCAGCACGTCGATGAAGTTGGTGCCGTTGACGGGGTCGCCGCCGATGCCGACCGCGGTCGTCTGACCGAGCCCTGCGTTCGAGGTCTGGAACACCGCCTCATAGGTCAGCGTGCCCGAGCGCGACACGACGCCGACCGAACCCTTCTTGAAGATCGAACCCGGCATGATGCCGATCTTGCACTCACCCGGCGTCAGCACGCCCGGGCAGTTCGGACCGATCAGGCGCGACTTCGAACCCGACAGCGCGCGCTTCACCTTGACCATGTCGAGGACCGGAATGCCCTCGGTGATCGCGACGATCAGCGGGATCTCGGCGTCGATCGCTTCCAGGATCGAGTCGGCCGCGAAGGGCGGCGGAACGTAGATGACCGACGCGTCGGCGCCCGTCTTCGACTTGGCTTCGGCAACAGTGTTGAAGACCGGCAGGCCGATATGCTCGGTGCCGCCCTTGCCCGGCGTCACGCCGCCGACCATCTGCGTGCCATAGGCCAGCGCCTGCTGGGTGTGGAACGTGCCGGTTTCACCCGTCATGCCCTGGGTGATGACCTTGGTGTTCTTGTTGACGAGGATGCTCATCTTCGCTTCCAACTCCATTGTGTCCCCGCGAAGGCGGGGACCCAGTACTGGGCTCCCGCCTGCGCGGGAGCACGATCGCTCAAAACAATGACTCGTACAGGTCGAGCCAGTCGGGGTTCTTTTCTTCGATCAGCCGCAGCTTCCAGTCCCGGTTCCACTTCTTGAGCTGGCGTTCGCGAAACCGCGCACTCTCCAGTTCATCATGGGTTTCGTACCAGACCAGATATTTGCAACCGTATCTCTTGGTGAAACCGTCGATCAGTGCACTGCGGTGTTGATAGGCCCGCTTCGCCAGATCGCTCGTAACACCGATATAAATCGTTCCGTTCAGTCGGCTCGCCATGATGTAGACGTAGCCGACCTTGGTCATCCCTGCCCCCCCCCGCGTGCTCCCGCGCAGGCGGGAGCCCAGTACCTGGGTCCCCGCCTTCGCGGGGACACAGGGGGGTTCAGAGGACAATCGAGTTGATTACGCCAGGCTCTCGTCGATGCCCTTGCAGGCGACGAGCAGTTCCTTGACCGCGTCGACCGAGACTTGGAGGTTCGCCTTCGCCTCGTCCGACAGCTTGACCTCGACGACCTTCTCGACGCCACCGGCGCCGATCACGACGGGCACGCCGACGTACAAGTTGTCGATGCCATATTCACCCGACAGGTGGGCGGCCGCCGGCAGGATGCGCTTCTGGTCGTAGAGATACGCCTCGGCCATCGCGATGCCGCTGGTGGCGGGCGCGTAATAGGCCGAGCCGGTCTTGAGCAGCGCGACGATCTCGCCGCCGCCGCCACGAGTACGCTTGATGATCTCGTCGACCTTTTCCTTGGTCGAGAAGCCCATCTCGATCAGATCGCTGACCGGGATGCCGCTGACGGTCGAGTATTCGAGGACCGGGACCATGGTGTCGCCGTGGCCGCCGAGCACGAAGGTGTTCACGTCCTTCACCGACACGCCGAACTCTTCGGCGAGGAAGTGCGAGAAGCGCGCCGAGTCGAGCACGCCGGCCATGCCGACGACCTTGTTCGCGGGCAGACCCGAGAATTCGCGCAGCGCCCAGACCATCGCGTCGAGCGGGTTGGTGATGCAGATCACGAACGCGTCGGGCGCGTTGTCGCGGATGCCCTCGCCGACCGCCTTCATCACCTTCAGGTTGATGCCGAGCAGGTCGTCACGGCTCATGCCGGGCTTGCGCGCGACACCGGCGGTGACGATGATGACATCGGCGCCCGCAATATCGGCGTAGTCGTTGGAGCCCTTGATATTCGCGTCGAAGCCTTCGACCGGGCCGCACTGCGACAGGTCGAGCGCCTTGCCCTGGGGCACGCCCTCGACAACGTCGAACAGGACGATATCGCCCAGCCCCTTGAGCGCGGCGAGGTGCGCCAGCGTACCGCCGATGTTACCGGCGCCGATCAGCGCGATCTTCTTGCGAGCCATTCCAATCCTACTCCGTAGTGGACGTGCGTGATTGGTCACGCGGCCTACGCCTATATGGACGTCGGAGCAACCGTTATTCCACAGAGTTTAAGATTTTAAACGATAATGGTTCGCAAGTGCATTAGGGCTTCGTTGGCCCTTCCCCGGAGCCATGCCCCTGGGCCAGATATTCCTCGGATCGCATCTCTTCCAGCCGGCTGATCGTGCGTTCGAACTCGAACCGGCCATCGCCGGTTTCATAGAGTTCGGCGGGCTGCGCGTCGGCTGCGGCGAGCAGCTTGACCTTGTGTTCGTAGAGCGCGTCGATCAGCTGGACGAAACGCGCCGCCTCGTTGCGGTTCTCCGGTCCCAGCTTGGGAATGCCGACCAGAATGACGGTATGAAAGCGCCGCGCGACCGCCAGATAGTCCGCCGCGCCGCGCGCTTCGCCGCACAGCCGCTTGAACGAGAAGACCGCCACGCCCTTCAGCGCCTTGGGGACGTGCAGTACCCGCCCGCCGACCTTCAGGTCTTCGCTGGGGACGTGCGCGGCATCCTCGACCGGATAGTCGGTCAGGCGGAAAAAGGCGGCCGAGAGCGTCATCGTCGCCTTCGGCCCATTGGGCACCAGCCAGGTGTCCAGCCGGCCCAGCCGGTCGCGCCGATAGTCGGTGGGGCCGTTCAGTGCCAGCACGTCCAGCCGCGCCTCGATCAGCGCGATGAAGGGCAGGAAATGCTCGCGGTTGAGGCCGTTCTTGTAGAGATCCCTGGGCGGCCGGTTGGAGGTGGTGACGATCGTCACCCCCGCCTCGATCAGCGCGGTGAACAGCCGCGACAGGATCATCGCATCGGGGCTGTTGGTCACCATCATCTCGTCGAAGGCCAGCAGCCGCACCTCGTCCGCCAGCGCGGCGGCGACGGGGGCGATCGGGTCGCCTGCCTGCTTGGCCCGCTCGGTGGCGATGCGGGCGTGAACCTCCAGCATGAACTCGGCGAAATGGACCCGGCGCTTGGCCTCGATCGCGACATGATCGAAGAACAGGTCCATCAGCATCGACTTGCCCCGCCCGACATCGCCCCACAGGTACACGCCCTTGGGGGCAGGCGCGCCCTTGCCGGTCAGCCGGGCAAGGAAGCCGGTCTTGCGCGGGGTTTCCAGCTCGGTCGCGAGCTGTTCGAGTCGCGCGGCGGCGGCGGCCTGTTCAGGATCGGGGCGGAGCTCGTGCGCTTCGATCAGGCGGCGATAGGCGTTGAGGATGTCGGGCATGTTGGGGGCGATGTCTGCCCTGCCCTGTCCGGCGTCAAGCCCTACCCTCACCCTTCCCACCCGCTTGCAGCGGGCGGGCCCCTTCCCTCTCCCATTGGGAGAGGGAGGGAGGCGCGGAAGCGCCGGAAGGGTGAGGGCGGCTTGGCGATCGGAGGAGAAATAAAAAAAGGGGGCCGTTCCCGACCCCCTTTCCGTTTTCATCGAAATGGCCCGAATCAGATGACCCGCTCGGCTTCCATCTTCTTGATCTCCGCGATCGCCTTGGCCGGGTTCAGCCCCTTGGGGCAGACATTCGCGCAGTTCATGATCGTGTGGCAGCGATAGAGGCGGAACGGATCCTCCAGCTCGTCCAGACGCTCGCCGGTCATCTCGTCCCGGCTGTCGGCCAGCCAGCGATAGGCCTGGAGCAGGATCGCCGGCCCTAAGAACTTGTCGCTGTTCCACCAATAGCTGGGGCACGAGGTCGAGCAGCAGGCGCACAGGATGCACTCGTACAGCCCGTCGAGCTTGGCGCGGTCGTCGGGCGACTGGAGCCGCTCCTTGCCCGAGGGGGCGGGCGACACGGTCTGCAGCCACGGCTTGATCGAGGCATATTGCGCGTAGAAGTGGGTGAAGTCGGGAACCAGGTCCTTGACCACATCCATATGCGGCAGCGGCGTGATCTGGACCGTGCCCTTCACATCCTCGATCGCGGTGGTGCAGGCCAGGCCGTTGCGACCGTCGATGTTCATCGCGCAGGATCCGCAAATGCCTTCACGGCACGAACGGCGGAAGGTCAGCGAGCTGTCCTGCTCAGCCTTCATCTTGATGAGCGCGTCGAGCACCATCGGGCCGCACTCGTCCAGATCGACCTCGAACGTGTCGTAACGCGGATTCTGCCCCGAATCGGGGTCGTAGCGATAGACCTTGAACTTTTTCAGGCGGCCGCCGGTGGTCGCCTTGTGCGTTTCGCCCTTCTTGATGACGCTGTTCTTCGGCAGGGCAAATTCGGCCATGGTCACAAACCCGCTGGATGGGCCGACAGGCTGTCGGCAAAGGATCGCCCCCGCCGATACATGACAGGGGCGCTTGTCGCAAATGTCTTGACCGATTTAGGCGCTGCCTCAGATCACATCAAGCACGAGGCCCAGCTCATGCGCCTCCTCGGCGTCGATATACCAGTTGCTGCGCGCCTTTTCCCGAAGCGTCTCGAAGCTGACCTTCGATCCGTTGACGATGGCGCGGAACCCCTCTTCCTGGATCAGGACGGATTGCTCGATTTCGTGCAGCTTGGCCCTCAGCACGACAGGCAGGTTGGTGAGCGGGCCGGACAGGTCGATGCTGCCACTCATCTGCCGCTCGTGCAGCATCAGTCGGGTGCCGCGCGTCAGGAAACGGGTTTCGACCGGAAAGGCCGACATGAAGGTCGCCCCGGCCGAATAGACCGCGACCTTGCCCAGAAACAACGTCTCACGACCGGTATGGTCCCGCAACAGCCGGATCGAGTCGCCCATCGCGCGCGCCATTTCCGGGTCGCCGCCCAGCGTGGTGATCGACACGACCAGCGGACCGTCGGCGGGAGCTGCCGCGAGTTGGTCGTTGAACCTCGCATACATCACTTCATCCACCGTGCCGTACAGCTGGATGTGCGGGCGGGCGAGCAGCGGGTAGTTCACCGCGTTGTTGGGATGGTCGTGCATGGGGCTGCGAACCGGGGGCGCCGGGGAAGGTTCCGTGTCCCCTTCGGCCCAGCGCACCGCCTTCAGGGAGCGACCTTAGCCCGTGCATAATCCTGCGTGCCTCGGGTCAGCACCTCATCACCCTCCACGATCTCCGCCACCGGGATGTCGGGTAGCGCCTTGATCTCCGCATAAAGCGGCGCGAAATCCGTCTCCAGCGTGGTCTTGAGCAGGTCCTCGAACGACGGGATCACGAAGTAGTTCTGCTGGAAATCATCGATCCGGTACTCGGTCCGCATGACGCGGGCGAGGTCGAAGCCGATCCGGTTGGGGCTCGGATCCTCCAACGCAAAACGGCTTTCCGAATAGCTCGACACGATCCCCGCGCCATAGATGCGCAGATCGCCATCCTCGCGCACCAAGCCGAACTCGACCGTGTACCAGTAAAGCCGCCCGAGATATTTCAGCGCATCCATGCCCAGCGCCCGCTGACCACCGCGCCCATAGGCCGCCAGATAATCGGCGAAGACCGGATCGGCGAGCATCGGCACATGGCCGAACACGTCATGAAAGACGTCCGGCTCCTGAAGATAGTCAAGCTGGTCGGGCCGCCGGATGAAATTGCCCGCCACGAAGCGGCGATTGGCCATATGGTCGAAGAACACGTCATCCGGCACCAGCCCCGGCACCGCCACCACCTGCCACCCGGTCAGCTTCATCAACCGCTCGGACAGCTCCTCGAAATCAGGAATGCCCGGCCGCGAGAGCTTGAGCACGTCGAGGCCCCGCAGATACGCCTCCGACGCACGGCCCGGCAGCAGCTTGGATTGACGCGCGAACAGCGTATCCCAGGTCGCATGCTCCTCCGCCGTGTAATGTTCCCAGCCCTGCGGAATGGTCCAGTCGGCACCGGCCCCTTCGGGCGGGGCGGCGAGAACATGGGTATCCTGTGCCATTCGCGGAGCCTATCATGTTGATGGTGACAAATGAAACCATATCGTGGCGACGCCTTGGGCGGGTTGCAAGGGGGTTGCTCGCCGTTATCGGCCTGATCCTGTTCGCCTATATGGGCTTGGGGCTGGCGCTCGGCACGATCCCGCGTGAGACCGTCGCGATGCCCGCCCCAGGACCGGACGCCGTCACCATCTTCGTCGAGTCGAGCGCGATTCACACCGCGATCATCGTGCCGAAACAGGCGGCGGGCGTGGACTGGCGCGACTGGGCGCGGTCACAGGATCTGCGCGATCCGCGCTATGCGGGTTTTCCCTTCCTCGCGATAGGCTGGGGCGAGGCGGGCTTCTTTCGCGAGACGCCGCGTTGGCGCGACGTACGGCCGGGGACGATCCTACGCGCGGCGCTGGGCAGCGACCGGACGCTGATCCATGTCGACCATCTACCGCTGCCCCGCGCCAATGGTGACGATGTCCGCATGATCCGCCTGTCGCCACAGGCCTATCGCCGTCTGGTCGCCTTCATCCAGTCGAGCTGGCGACGGAGCGGGCCGCATTATCCCGGCTATGACGTATATGACGCCTTTTACGAGGCGACGGGGCGGTACAGCGCACGCCATACGTGCAATAGCTGGACCGGCGATGCGCTGGCGGCGGCCGGGGTGCGGATGGGGTGGTGGACACCCTTTCCCTGGACGGTGATGACATGGCTGTGATCCCACCGCCATCCAAGGCGCTCTGGGCCGCCGAACTGCCGCGCGCGCTGTGGATGGGCGCAACCTGGTGGCGGCACCGTGCGGCTCTGGCCGCTGCCCCGGCAGGAGACGGGCGAACGGTGATGCTGCTGCCCGGGCTGTTCAACAGCGACCGGTCCAACATCGTGCTTCGCCGCTATCTGACCAGCAAGGGCTATCGCGTTCATGACTGGGGCCTGGGCCGCAATCTGGGAGTGCGCAGCGTCGGGATCGACGCCAGGCATCTGATCACGCGCATCGAGTCGCTGGCGAGCCATGGCCCGGTAACACTGGTCGGCGTCAGCCTGGGCGGGATCATCGCGCGAATGGTGGCGCAGGCGCGGCCCGACCTCATCGCGGGCGTCATCACCATTTCCTCGCCCTATGCGGGGCCGGCCCGTGCCACCAATGTCTGGCGCCTGTTCGAACGGTTGACCGGCGAGCGGGTGGACGATCCCGCCGTCGCCATGCGGTCGGCGGCGATCGCCGGGCCGCTGCCCTGCCCCTCGGCCGCGATCTGGAGCCGCAGCGACGGGCTGGTCGCGGGCGTGAGCTGCCGCGACGACACGACCCCGGCGGTCGAAGTCCGCTCCAGCCACCTATGGGTCCAGCACCGGCCACAGGTGCTGGCGGCCGTGGCGACCATCCTCGCGGGATGGCCGCCCGTCACCTATCAGTCATTGGCGGCGCGATAGCCGTCATAGCCCTGCGGCTGGCCCTGATACGGGTTCTGACCCTGACACTGCTCGGGATGCTTGCGGCACTGTTTTTCATATTCGCGACGCTCGCGCCCATCGCGCGCTTCCTTCTTGCGCATCTTGCGGCCGTAATTGCGATCCGCCTCGTCCTGGCTGGTCGTGGTCCAGTCGACCACCTGCCCCGCTGCCTGGAACGGCGCCTTCACCACGCTTGCGACCGTCTTGACGCAGCCTCCGGTCGTCAGCGGCAGGGTCAGCACGGCGAGTTTCAGGACGAGGTTACGCATGGATACGGGGTCTTTCAGCGGGCGCGCACGACGGCGTTGCGCGTATCTACCCCGATTTGCGGGAAATCGGTGAAGAATCCGTCGATGCCCTGACCAAGCGCGGCGCGAATTTCGCCCGCGACATCGCCATGCGCCTTGGGATCGGCACCACGGCGGAAGGCGGGGCGGACGAAATAATTCTCCGCCCGATAGGTCCAGGGATGGACGCGCAGGCCCGCACGGTGCGCATCGGCGACCAGCGTGGTGGGTGCGTCGCCGTTCCACAGCATCGCCTTGTCCGGCCCGATCCCCCAGGCATAGGTCGCCACCTGTTCCAGCCCCGCAGGCGTCATCATCGCACCGTAGCTGGGCGCGGCATCGTCCGCCGGACCGCCCTCGCCCGCGACCAGCTGGATCAGGCGGATGCCGGTCATCGTCTTCAGATGCTTCAGATTGTTCACCTCGAACGACTGGATGAAGACCGGCGCGTCCGCCGTCTTCCACCCGGCCTTGTCGAGCGCGGCGACGAGCGGCGCATCGGTGCCCTTGCCGATCGACGCGAAATAGGTCGGGTGCTTGGTTTCAGGATAGATGGCGATGGTCCGCCCGGTTTCCTTCGACCGCTGCTTGGCGAGCGCGATGATCTCTTCCAGCGTGGGTATCTGGAACTGCCCGTCATAGGCGGTCGAGCGAAGTTGCGGCAGGCGCTCCCGCGCGCGAAGGGTCTTCAACTCGGCCAGCGTGAAATCCTCGGTGAACCAGCCGGTCTCCTGCTGTCCGTCGATCGTCTTGGTCGTCTTGCGATCGGCGAACTCGGGGTGGGCGGCGACGTCGGTCGTCCCCGAAATCTCGTTCTCGTGACGCGCGACGAGATGGCCGTCGCGGGTCGGCACTAGATCGGGCTCGATCACGTCCGCCCCTTCGCGGATCGCCAGATCATAGGCGGCCAGCGTGTGTTCGGGGCGCTCTCCGCTGGCGCCGCGATGCGCGATGACGATCGGGGACGATAGCGGCTTGTTCGGTTCGGCGGACATGGCCTCACCCTGCCCCATGACCAGCGCGACGGCAATGAGAGTGGTTCGCAACGGGAAACGTGCGGAAAGCATGGCGTTTGTTCATCCAATTGTAATCCCAAGGGGATGGCGCGATGCATTTCACAATCAATGGTCAATCGCATGACATCGAGGTCGATGTCCGAACCTCGCTGCTCGATCTATGTCGCGAGCATCTGGGACTGACGGGGTCCAAGAAGGGCTGTGATCACGGCCAGTGCGGCGCGTGTACGATGCTGGTGGACGGGCGGCGGGTAAATAGCTGCCTGACCCTGGCGGTGATGCATCAGGACGATGAGATCACGACGATCGAGGGGCTGGGCCAGCCGGGCAATCTCCATCCCTTGCAGGACGCCTTTGTGCGGCATGACGGCTTCCAATGTGGTTACTGCACGCCCGGGCAGATCTGCTCCGCCGTCGGGATGCTTGACGAGGTGAAGAAGGGGTGGCCCAGCCATGTCACCGAGGACCTCGGCTCGGCCGAACTGACCGTCGAGGAAATCTCCGAGCGGATGAGCGGCAATCTGTGCCGCTGCGCCGCTTATCCCAACATCATCGATGCGATCCGCGAAGTCGCGGGCCAAGGCGACCGCAATCCCAATGAGGATGTCGGCAAGGAGGTTGCAGCATGAAGCTGTTCGACTATGCCCGCGCTGATTCGATCGGCACCGCCACCCGCGATGGCGCTATGCCGGGCGCGCGCTTCATCGCCGGGGGCACCAACCTGCTCGACCTGATGAAATTGCAGGTCGAGACGCCCGAAACGCTGGTCGACATCAGCCGACTGCCCCTGACCGATGTCGAGGAGCGTGAGGATGGCGGCCTGACCATCGGCGCGCTGGTGCCCAATAGCGATCTGGCGGCCGATCCCCGTATCATCGAGCGCTATCCCATCCTGTCGCGCGCGCTGCTGGCGGGGGCCTCGGGCCAGCTGCGCAACAAGGCGTCGACCGGCGGCAACCTGCTCCAGCGGACCCGCTGCTATTATTTCTACGACCCCGCCACCCCCTGCAACAAGCGCGAACCGGGCAGCGGCTGTTCGGCGATCGGGGGGGAGAACCGCATCCTCGCCATCCTCGGCACCTCCGACCAGTGTATCGCGACGCATCCCAGCGACATGGCCGTCGCGATGCGCGCGCTAGAGGCGGTCATCATCACCCAGAAGCCCGACGGCGACCGCCGCCGGATCGCCATCGGCGAATTCTACCGGCTGCCGGGTGAGACGCCCGAGATCGAGAACGTCCTGGAGCGGGGCGAGCTCATCACCCATGTCGAGCTTCCCCCCGCGCCGGAAGGCCGCCAGACCTATCGCAAGGTTCGCGACCGGGCGTCCTATGCCTTTGCCCTGGTCTCGGTCGCGGGGATCGTCGCCGTCGCGGAAGGCAAGATCACCTCCGCGCGGCTCGCCTTTGGCGGCTTGGGGCCGATGCCGTGGCGCAACGAGGCGGTGGAGGCCGCGCTGGTCGGGCAAGAGCCATCCGACGCCGTCTTCAATGCCGCCGCTGACGTGCTGTTGGCGGACGCCAGGGGCTATGGCTCGAACGACTTCAAGATTCCGCTGACGCGTCGCACATTGGTCGCGACGCTCCGTGAACTGACGCAGGAGGGCTGATCCCATGTTTGGATCCGGCAAGGACGACACGAACGCGCTGACCATGAACCAGCCGCATCCCGACAGCCTGCTCGACACGGGCGTGCAGGGGGTGATTTCCAAACCACTCGACCGGGTCGACGGCCCGAAAAAGGTGACGGGCACCGCCACCTATGCCGCCGAATACGCCATCGAGAACTGCGCGCATGGCGTCCTCGTGAGCGCGACCAAGGGTCATGCGAAGATCAAGGCGATCGACGCCGATGCGGTGAAGGCGATCCCCGGCGTGATCGACGTCATCACCGATTACGACACCTTCATCCGCAATTCGCAGCAGGGCGGCGAAACCGAAGCCCCGACGCAAGGCGTGCGCACCGTCGACTATTTCGGCGAGATCATCGCGATCGTCGTCGCCGAGAGCTTCGAGGTCGCCCGCGACGCCGCCAAGCAGCTGAAGGTCGAGTATGAGCCGCTTGACGACGGCGCGTTCGACTATGAGGCGAACAAGGACAAGGCCGAACCCGCCCCCGATGGCCTCATCAAGGGCCATTACGATCAGGGCGATTTCGACAAGGCGTTCGACAATGCGGCGGTCAAGGTCGATGTCACCTACACCACCCCCAGCCAGAACTCCGCCGCGATGGAGCCGCACGCCTCGATCGCGGTATGGGAAGACGGCGCGCTGACCCTGTACGGCGCCTACCAAATGCCGACCTCGGACGCTCAGCAGCTCGCCAAGGCGCTGGGCGTTGCCCAGTCCAAGGTGCGGATCATCTCGCGCTATATCGGTGGCGGCTTCGGCTCGAAGCTAGGCATCGCGCCCGAGAGCGTCGCCGCCGCCATCGCCGCCAAGCAGCTGGGCCGCCCGGTCAAGGCGGTGATGCTGCGCCAGCAGGTGTTTGACGCCACCGTCCGCCGTTCCAACACCGAGCAGCGGATGCGGCTCGGCACCGAAGCGGGCGGCCGGATCGTCGCGCTGGGCCATGAATCGATCACCTCCAACCTGCCTGACGAGGACTTTTTCGAGCCCGTCGGGATCGGCACGCATTTTCTGTACGCGGGTGAGAATCGCCGGATCAATCATGACGTGGTGCGGCTGAACTGGACGCTGTCGGGCTCGATGCGCGCGCCCGGCGAGGCGGTCGGCATGGTCGGCATGGAATGCGCGATGGACGAGCTGGCCGAGGCGATCGGCATGGACCCCATTGCCTTGCGCAAGGTCAATGATCCCGAACGAGATCCCGAACAGGGCCTGCCCTATTCGTCCCGCAGCCTGACCCGCTCGCTGGAGGAAGGCGCCAGGCATTTTGGCTGGGATAAGCGCCAGGCCCCGGGCCAGCGGCGCGAAGGCGACTGGTTGATCGGCATGGGCGTCGCCGCCGCGTGCCGTTCCAACCAGTTGCAGCAGTCGGCCGCCAAGGTCGAACTCCACCCGGACGGCAGCGCGACCGTATCCTCGGCGATGACCGACATCGGCACGGGCAGCTATACGATCATGGCGCAGATCGCCGCAGAAATCCTGGGCTTGCCGGTCGAGAAGGTGACGATGGCGCTGGGCGACACCAACGATCCCCCCGCGGCGGGCTCGGGCGGGTCCTGGGGCGCGGCCTCGGCCGGCTCGGCGGTCTATCTGGCGGCGGAACGCGTGCGCGAGAAGCTGGCCAAGGCGATGGGCGTCAAGGCAGACGACCTGACCCTGAAGGACGGCATGGCGATCGGCGACAATCGCTCGGTGCCGCTGGCCGAGCTGATCGGCAACGACGGCCTCTCCGCCATCGGCGAGATCAAGCCCGGCCAGCAGGAAAAGCAGTTCAACCAGGCCAGCTACGGCGCGCATTTCGCCGAGGTCGGCGTCAATGTCGTTACCGGCGAGGTGCGCGTGCGGCGGATGCTGGGCGTGTTCGCGGCGGGGCGCGTGCTCAACGCCAAGACGGCGCGCTCGCAATGCCTGGGCGGCATGACCTTCGGCATCGGCACCGCGCTGACCGAGGAACTGATCCACGACCCGCGCACCGGCAAGCTGGTGAATCACGATCTGGCCGAATATCATGTGCCGGTGAATGCCGATGTCCCCCAGCTGGAGGTCCATTTCCTTGACGAGCGCGACATTCATGCCAACCCGATCCACGCCAAGGGGATCGGTGAGCTGGGCATCTCGGGCGCGGCCCCGGCGGTGGTGAACGCCATCTACAACGCCACAGGCATTCGGGTGCGCGAGATGCCGGTGACGCTCGACAAGCTGCTCGATCACCTTCCGGCGCTTTGATGAGCGACCATGACAGCGTCCTCGCCGCCGCGAAGGAGTGGCGGGGACAGAAGATGGCAATCGCGACGGTGGTGTCGACCTGGGGGTCGGCACCCCGTCCGCGTGGCAGCCACATGCTGGTCCATGAAGATGGCCGGTTCGAGGGATCGGTGTCGGGCGGCTGTGTCGAGAACGACATCCTCCACACCGCCGCCGAAGTGATCGCGGGCGCGCCCTTTCAGGTGAAGCGCTACGGCGTGGCCGACGCCTCCGCCTGGGAAGTCGGGCTGCCCTGTGGTGGTGAGATCGCGGTGATGGTGCAAGCAGTGTCGGCGGACGGCTTCGACCCCGAAATCTTCGACCGCATCGCCGAGGCGCGCGAGCAGGGCCGTGCCCTGACCGTCACCACCGACCTGACCACCGGCCATTCGGACCTGCGGCCCATCGAAACGGGCGAGGTTTTCGCCAACCGCTACGACCCGCCGCGCCGGTTGCTGATCGTCGGCGCCGTACAGATCGCGCAGAGTCTGGCGCAACTGGCGCAGACCTTGGGCATCGCGACGGTGGTGATCGACCCCCGCGCCCGCTTCCTGACCGAGGAGCGCTTCCCCGGCGTCACGCTCGACGATCGCTGGCCCGACGAGGCGGTGGCGGCCTATGCCCCCGGCCCCGCGACGGCCGTGGTGACGCTCAGCCACGACACCAAGATCGACGACCCCGCGCTGGTCGCCGCGCTTGCAAGCGACGCCGCCTATGTCGGCGCGCTGGGCAGCCGGCGCAGCCATGCCGCCCGACGGGAGCGTCTGGCCGCGATGGGCGTTTCCTCGGAGGCGATCGATCGGATCGACGGCCCGGTGGGGCTGGACATCGGCGCGATCGGCCCCTCCGAGATCGCGCTGTCGATCGCGGCGGCGATGATAGGAGCCTTTCATGATCGACGCTGAAAATGTGGTCCTGGTCCTGCTGGCGGCGGGGCAGTCGAGCCGCTTCGGGATGGAAAACAAGCTGGAGGCCGAGTTTCTCGGCAAGCCGGTGGGATTTCACGTCACCACCGCGCTGGAAAGCATTCCCTTTGCCGACCGGATCGTGGTGACGGACGGGTGCCAGCTCGACTTCGCCTCGCGCGGCTACCGCGTCATCCACAATGACGACATCGCCAAGGGCATGTCGCACTCGATGCATCTGGGCGTGCGCGAGGCGATGAAGGCGTCGCCCCAGGCGATCCTGATCGCGCTGGCCGATATGCCGCGGGTCACGGCGGCGCATATCTATCGCCTGTTCGATGCCTTTGACGGGCCGGATTCGGTCGTCGTGTCGAGCAATGGCGAACACCCCACCCCGCCGGGCGTGTTCGGCTCTGGCCAGTTCGAGGCGCTGCTCAAGCTGGAAGGCGACGAGGGCGGCCGCCAACTGGTTGCGGGTGGGCGGCATGTCGTGACCGCCCCCGCCGAGTTGATCGACATCGACACGCCCGAGGATCTGGAAAAACTACGTCAACTCGTCCACGCGCCCGAGCGGACGATCACTCGTGGCGTAGCGCATCAATCGGATTGAGCGCCGCCGCCCGCCGCGCCGGGAAATAGCCGAAAACCACCCCGATCACCGCCGAAATCGCAAAGGCGATGATGTTGATCTGCAGGTCGAAGGTCCAGGGCACCTGCATGACGGGCACCAGCAAGGCGATGATCGCCTGCGCCAGGATCAGGCCGATGATCCCGCCCAGGCAGGACAGCACCACCGCCTCGACCAGGAACTGCAACAGCACCTCGCGCGCCACCGCGCCGATCGCCAGGCGGATGCCGATCTCGCGCGTCCGCTCGGTCACCGACACCAGCATGATGTTCATGATGCCGATGCCGCCAACCACCAGGCTGATCGCCGCCACCGCCGCGACGATCCGGGTCAGCATCGTCGTCGTACTGGTCAGCGTGTCGCTGATCTGCTTGGTGTCGAAGATGTTGAAGTCGTCGTCCTTGCCGCCGGTGATGTTGCGCCGTTCGCGTAAGAGATCGGTCAGCGAGGCTTGCACGGCCGAGGTCGAATAGGCCTGATCGACACCGACCAGCATCAGGCGGATGTCCCGGCTGCCGGTGAAGCGGCGTTGCACCGCCTTGATCGGCATCAGCACGACATCGTCCTGATCGCCAAAGCCCCCCTGCCCGCGCGTCGTCAGCACGCCCACCACGTCGCAACTGATCGCGCCGATGCGAAAGCGCTTGCCGACCGCCTCGGTGGTACGGAACAGGTTCTGGCGGACGGTATTGCCGATGACGCACACCGCCTTGCCCGCGGCCTGTTCGGCCGGGGTCCAGTAACGGCCCGACGCCAGGGGCCAGGGTTGGACGGTGAAATAGGCCAGCGTCGTGCCGGTGACGGTGGTCGACCAGTTCGCGCCCTCATAGATGGCGGTCGCACTGGTCTGTGCCTGCGGCGCCACCGCCGTCACGCCCGCGATCTGGTCGGCGATCGCCTCGACATCCTCGGGCTTGAAGTCGGGCGGACGCGGACCGCCGCCGCCGCGCCCGAAGCCCTGACCGGGCCGAACCTGGAGGATGTTGGTGCCCAGCGACGAGATCGACTGCTGCACCGCCGCCGTCGTCGCCTTGCCCAAAGTCACCATGGTCACGACCGCGCCGACGCCGATAATGATACCCAACGTCGTCAGGAACGAGCGCAGCATATGCCGCCGGATCGAACGGATCGCGAGGAGAAGCGTGGTGCCGAACATCAGTGCCCACCCATTTCCGGCACTTCGCCCGGCCGATGCTGCGCCTCGATCCGATCGACCAACCCATCCTTGAAATGGATGACGGTGCGCGCGAACGCCGCCATGTCGGGCTCATGCGTGACCATCAGCACGGTGATGCCGCTGTCCCGGTTTAGCCCGGTCAACAGCTCCATGATCTCGACCGAGCGTTCGGAATCTAGATTGCCGGTCGGCTCGTCGGCCAACAGCACATCGGGGCTGGTGACGATGGCGCGCGCGATCGCCACGCGCTGCTGCTGCCCGCCCGACAGTTCGGCGGGAGTATGGTCCCACCATTTGTCGAGGCCGACCTTCTCCAGCGCCGCCATGCCCAGCTCGCGCCGGGTCCGCTTGTCCTCGCCGCGATAGAGCAAGGGCAGCTCGACATTCTCCAGCGCGGTGGTGCGCGACAGCAGGTTGAACCCCTGGAACACGAAGCCCAGATAGCGCCGCCGCAGCATCGCGCGCTGGTCGCGGTCGAGCGTTTCGACATGATGGCCGCGAAACAGGAAATTGCCCCCGCTCGGCACGTCGAGACAGCCCAATATGTTCATTGTCGTCGACTTGCCCGACCCCGAAGGTCCCATCACCGCGACGAAATCACCGCCCGCAATGTCCAGGTCGACGCCTTTCAGCGCCTGGAACTGGGTCGCGCCGCTGCCATAGGTCTTGGTAACGCCGCGAAGCTGGATGAGCGGGGCGTCAGCGGCCACCACCGCCCCCGCCGCCTTGCTGGCCGCCGCCCTGACGCCGCTGGCCGCCACCACGCGGAGCCGCGCTCTCGCCGCCCGCCAGCTGGCCGGTGATGACCTGCATATCGGGCTTCAGACCGCCCGACAGCACCTCAGTCATCGATCCGTTGGTGTCGCCGGTGACGATCTGGATCGGCTGCGGCTTGCCGTCGGCGCCGCGCACATAGACGGTCTGGGTCGCGCCGCGCTGAACGGTCGCGGTACGTGCGGCACGGTCGCGGCGCGGGCGGAAGGTCAGCGAGCCCGCAATGCCGCCGCCGCCCTGCCCTGCGCCGTCCGACGGCTTGAAACGCAGCGCCGCGTTGGGGATCAGCAGGACGTTCTTCCTGTCCGACGTCACGATATCGGCGGTCGCGGTCATGCCGGGACGCAGTTGCAGGTCGGGATTGGCGACCGTCAGGTCGGCGGCATAGCTGACCACCTGCCCCGTGGTCGACGTCGCGCTGGCGGTCGAGGAGGTGGACGAGGTCGCCGCGCTGACCGTCAGGTTCGACCCCAGATCCACCCGCGTGATCGTCGCCGGGAAAGTCCGCCCCGGAAAGGCGTCGACGGTGAAATCGGCCTTTTGCCCGACCTTCACCTCGCCGACATCGGCCTCGTCGATCGCGACCTCCAGCTTCATCTTGGTCAGGTCTTCGGCGATGACGAACAGCGTCGGCGTGTTGAACGATGCCGCGACCGTCTGGCCCGGATCCACCTGCCGCGCCAGCACCACGCCCGAGACGGGCGAGCGGATGATCGCACGCTGACGCTGGGTCTGCGACTGCGCCAGCTGGGCGCGGGCGGCCGTCACATTGGCCTCCGCCACACGCAGCGCCGCGACCGCGCGCTGCGCATCGGCCCGCCCCGCCTGAAGTTCGGTGGCCGAGGGCACACGGCCGTTCGACAGCTTATAGACCTGTTCCAGCCGGGCGAGCTGTGCCTGCGATTCCGACACGGTCGCGCGCGCCTGCGCCACCTGCGCGACATTGGCGGCCAGCGTCGCCTGCGCGGCGCGAATCTGGTCGTCGATCTGCTCAGGATCGATCAGCGCCAGCGCCTCGCCCGCCTTCACCCGGTCGTTCACATCGACCACGACCTTGGTGACCAGGCCCGACAGCTGCGAGCCGACCGTCACCTGGTTGGTCGGCGCCAGCTTGCCGGTGGCCGAGACGGTGACGGTCAGGTTGCCACGCGTCACCGGCGCGGTGGCATAGCCCGCCTCCTTCGATCCCCCGAAACAGCTTTTGAGCAGCAGCGCCAGCAGCACGACGCCGACGATCACCACGCCCCACTGCACCCATTTGCGCCAGCGCGGCTGTGGCTTCACGCCCAGGAAATCGTCGAGAGTCTGGTCGGCCATCAGCGGTTGTCCGGGGTTGTGGCGAGGCGCGGCGGCGCTTCGGGGGTGGTCGTGGCGTCCCATCCGCCGCCGAGCGCCGCGAACAGCGCGACTTGCGCAGTCGCGGCGTCGGAGCGGGCCTGAACCAGCCCGTTCTGCGCGTTCAGGAACGCCGCCTCCTGTTGCGACAGGGTGGTGAAATCGGTGAGGCCCGAGCGATACTGGCTGCGCGCCAGGATCGCCGAGTTGCGCGCGGCATCGAGCTGGATGGCGAATTGCCGCTCCCGTTCACGCGCGGTGTTGAGCGCGACGATCGCATTCTCGACGTCCTCCAGCGCGAGCAGGACCGTGCCCTGATAGGCGGCGTAGGACTGATCGGCGAGCGCCTGGGCATTGCGCACCTGGCTGCGCAGCCGCCCGCCGTTAAAGATCGCCTGGGTCAGCCCGGCGAACAGGCTGCCGGTAATCGCATCGCCCAGCGACCCGATGCTGGTGGCCGCCGTGTTGATGTTCCCGGAAATGGCGAGCGCGGGGTAGAGCGCGGCCTGCGCCACGCCGATCCGCGCGGTCGCGGCGGCCAGATTGCGCTCGGCCGCGCGCACATCGGGGCGGCGGCGCAAGATATCGGCGGGAATGCCTGCACCGATCACCGCAGGGCCGGTCGGGATCGGCTTCACCGCCGCGAGCCGCGCCTTGACCGCGCCGGGCGCCTGCCCCGTCAGCACGCCCAACCGCGAGACGGCGGCGTTATATTGCTGCTCGATCGAGGGGATGGTCGCGGCCGTCTGTGCCCGCTGGCTGCGCGCCTGTTCGGCGTCGAGCGAGGAGACAAGGCCGGCCTGCACGCGGAAGCCCGCAATCTCGAGATTGTCGTCCTGCAATGCCAGACTGGCGCGCGCATTGGCGAGCTGCGCCTGATAGGCGCGCGCCAGCATGTAATTGCGCGCCAGTTCGCTCTCGACGGTCAGCAGCGTCGCGGCATAGCTGAACCCCGCGCCCTCATAGGTCGCGCGCGTGGCCTCGACCGTGCGGCGCACCTCGCCGAACAGGCCGACCTGATAGCTGGCTGACAGTCCGATCGTGAAGCTGTTGCTGCCGCCCCCGCCGGTATCGACCACAGTGCCGTCGGGCAGGGTGAAGCTGCGCCCGCCGCCGCGCAGATTCTCGTTGCGTTGATAGCCGGTGGAGCCGGAGACATTGGGCAACAACGAGGCACGGCTCTGGATCAGGCTTTCGCGTGCCTGCCGCAGCCGGGCGATTGCCTGGACGACATCGGTATTGGCGACCACTGCCTGCTCGACCAGTTCGGCGAGCAGCGGGTCGTCGAACGACCGCCACCAATGGCTCAGGTCCTGCGCCTGCGCGTTCGCGGCAGGCACCGACCAGGCATCGGGCACCCCCAGCGCTTGCGGAGCGGCAGGATGGTAATCGGGACCGACCGTGCAGGCGGAAAGGGCCGCCGAGGCCAGAAGAAGGACGCGGGCGCGAGGCTTCATGCGCGGGAACGTGCCGTGCCGTTACGGCCCCGTCCAGTGTGTTTCTGTCGCAAATTGTGACGGATGCGGCATATTTCCGTCATCCTGAGGGCGCACGTTTCAGGAGGGTGAAAGTTCCGCTCCGATCCAAAAATCCTCCCCGGTACGGGGAGGTGGCAGCGCGCAAGCCCTGACGGAGGGGGGGCTTCCACAAAGGTCATCCCTCGCGGCGCCCCCCCTCCACCATGCTACGCATGGTCCCCCTCCCCGCTAGCGGGGAGGATCAGTATTTACCGACCCACCCAGTCGGAAACCTGCTGGGCAACCTGGTTCGCCGCCTGGTTCAACGCCGGGCCGACGGTCGTGGCGTCGATCTTGCCGACCGGCACTCGCGCCTCGAAGCGGCGCTTCTCGATGTTCGTCTGACCATTGCGTTGCAGCGTGGCGTCGAACATCACCACCGCGTCGCGTCGGGTGGCGTCCATGCCGAACTGGCGCAGTTCGCCGCCCAGCCGGTCGCCCGGATCACCGATCGAATCGCGCGACGACAGGACGACGCGGCCGACCCGTGCGGTCAGCGTGTCGGCCATCAGCCGGGCGAACAGGCGCGCGGGCGGCTCGGCCCATTGCGCGTCCTTCACATAGGCGATGCTGGTGGCATTCTCCTGCACCGGCACCCGCGCCGTCGCCAGCTCCTGTGGCGAGGACGGCAACTGGATGGTGATCGACTTGCCCGGCCCCGAATCCTGCGTTTGCCCCACGCTCGGCGCGGATTGCGCCTGAAGCGTCAGCAGCGAGGGCGGCGGTTTGGCTCCGAAGCTGATGCAGCCGGCGAGCGGAAGCGATGCGAGCATCACGATCAGCGGAGTCTTCATGACGGTCCTCATCGGCATCCTCACTTGCCCTTATAGTCCGGCAGCTTCTGCTGCCCGATCAGCGATCCCGCACCCTGTTGGTCGACCTTTTCGGCGACCGCCGACAGCGACTGGGTCATCACGCGCAGGTCCTTCACCAGACGATCCACCTCGGGCATGGTCTGCTTCGAGAAGGTCTGCAGGCCCGGCCGTGCATCGCCGATCACGGCGTTCAGCGTGTCCGCGCTCTTCTGTGCCGAAGCGATGGTGCGGTTCAGATTGGCGATGGTCGGCTTCACATCCTCGGCCAGGATGCCGTTGGTGGTCGTTGCCAGCTGGCCGATCGACTGCGCCGCGTCACCGGCCTGCTGGATCGCCACGCGGGTCTGGGCCAGCGTCGCGGCGATCTCCGGCCCGCGATCGGCCAGAGCGTCGGTCAGGCGGTTGGTATTGTCGAGAATGCCCGAGATCGACGCCTGGTTGCGGTCGGACAGCAAGCCGGTCAGCCGCTCGGTCAAGGTCGACAGCCGCTCCAGCAGCTGCGGCGCGGAGTTCAGGATCGCGCCGATGCCGCCCTGCTTGGTCGGAATGACCGGCACGCCATAGGGGCAGATGGTGCGGTTCTCGGGCTGCGGACAGGCGATCGGCGGCGCTCCCTTGCGAGCGCCGTCCAGCGAAATGGTGCTGGTGCCGGTGAAGCTGGCCGAGATCGACGCGGTCGTCCCCTGCAGGATCGGCGTCTGCTCGTTGACCGAGACGCGGACCCGCACGAATTGCGGATCGGGACGCCACAGCGCGATTTCCTTCACCTGGCCCGAGGGCACGCCCGAGTAAGTGACCGCCGAGCCCTTGGCCAGGCCGTCCACCGACTGGCGGAAGAAGATGTCATATTCCTTCTCCGACGTGCCGCCCAGACGGGCGATCCACACGGTGAAGATCGCCAGCACTGCGAGCAGGATCAGCACGACAGAGCCGACTAGGACGTGGTTTGAACGGGTTTCCATCAGCGTGTCCCTGCTTCGCCTCTCGCATGGGCATCGGCCGCATTGCCCTGGGAATGCTGTCCCGTGGCATCGGCTTCGACTTCGGTGGGGTGGCGCGCGGCATCCGCGTCCGCCGAACGGGGGCGGATGTCCGCAACCTCGTCCTTGGCGGCGACAGCGGCTCGGCCGCGCGGCCCCTTGAAATATTCCTCGATCCACGGATGGTCGAGCGCGATCAACTCGTCGATCGTACCGACCGCGATCACCTTCTTGTCCGCCAGCACCGCCACCCGGTCGCAGATCGCATAGAGCGTGTCGAGGTCGTGAGTGATGAGGAAGACGGTCAGCCCCAATGTCTTCTGGAGCGAGGCGATCAGCTGGTCGAACGCCGCCGCGCCGATCGGGTCGAGGCCCGCCGTCGGCTCGTCGAGGAACAGGAGTTCGGGGTCGAGCGCCAGCGCCCGGGCAAGACCTGCGCGCTTCTTCATGCCACCCGACAGCTCGGCCGGATATTTGGGTCCCGCGTCCGCAGGCAGGCCCGCCATCACCACCTTATAGGAGGCGATCTCGTCCATCAGCGCCTGGGGCAGGTCGCGGTAGAATTCGCGAAGCGGCACCGCGACATTCTCCGCCACGGTCAGCGTCGAGAACAGCGCGCCGCCCTGGAACAGCACGCCCCAGCGCTTGCGGACATCGATCGCCTCTGTCGCCTCGCGTCCGATGGTCGGCTGGCCGAACACGGTGATCTCGCCCTGGTCCGGGGTCTGGAGGCCGATGATCGTGCGCATCAGCACCGATTTGCCGGTACCCGACCCGCCAACCACGCCCAGGATCTCGCCCTTGCGCACGTCCAGGTCGAGGCCGTCATGGATGACCTGCTCGCCGAAGCTGTTGCGCAAGCCCCGGACCTGGATGAGGATATCGTCCTGCTCGGCCATCAATCCCATCCGATCCAGGTGAAGAAGACCGCGAAAAACGCGTCAAGCACGATCACCAGGAAGATCGCCTGCACCACCGCCGACGTGGTGCGCAGGCCGACCTGCTCGGCGTCGGACTTGACCTGCATCCCCTGAAAACAGCCGGCGATCGCGATGATCGCGCCGAAGACGGGGGCTTTGATAAGGCCGACATACAGGTCGGTGATCGGAACCACTTCACGAATGCGCGCGATGAAGGTGACGGGCGGGATGCCCAGCGACACCGCCGCCAGGAAACAGCCGCCGATCATCGCGATCAGCGACGAATAGAAGCCGAGCAACGGCATCAGCGTCACCGCCGCCAACGTGCGGGGCACGACCAGCGATTCCATCGGCGACACGCCGATGACACGCATCGCGTCGATCTCCTCGGTCAGCTTCATCGTGCCGATCTGCGCGGCAAAGGCCGAGCCCGAGCGACCCGCGACCATGATCGCGGTCATCAGCACACCCAGTTCGCGCAGCGTAAGGCGACCGACCAGGTTGATCGTGAACACCTCGGCGCCGAACTGGCGAAGCTGCACCGCGCCCTGCTGCGCAATGACGATCCCGATCAGGAAGCTCATCAGGCCGATGATCGCCAGCGCCGAGACGCCCACCGTCTCGAACTCATGCACCACCGCATTGAACCGGAAGCGGCGCGGATGGCGGATCACCGCCAGTCCGGCCAGCACCGTCGCGCCCATAAAGCCCAGCAGACCATAAAGCGTCTGGAACGCCGCCACGACCGCGTCGCCGACCTCCCCCGCAACGCGCGAGAACGGGCTGATGGGGTGCGGACGCATCGCGACCGGCTGATCCGCCTCGGTCACTTTGGAGAACAGATGTCGCTGATTCTCGTCCAGACCATCGATCGCGGCGTCGTTGCGCGCGGCAAAACGGTGGATCAGCCATGCACCAACGGTGTCGATCCGGTCCACCTGCGACAGGTCGATCCGCCGAACCGCCGCATCCTCGCGATCCAGCCGCTCGGGCAGGTTCCCCAGGGTCGCCAGCGACAGGCTGCCGGTAAAGCGCAGGGCGCCCCCGTCCGCCGCGTCGTGCTGATAATCGGCCTTGGCGTTCATCAACTGCCTCTTTGCGGGAAAGCGGGGGCATCGACAAGGCGCTTCGTTCCCGCGACGAATCGACCGGCGGCGATAATTACACTAGCGCGTGACGTTTTCATAGCAGGCGATCCAGCAGATGTAGAACCAGGCCGACGCTGCCACCCACCAGTGTCCCGTTGATGCGGATATATTGCAGGTCGCGGCCTACCGCATTTTCCAGCCGCGAGGTTACGGTATCGGCATCCCAGCCACGCACCGTCTCCGATACAAGGCGGACGATGCCGTCGCCATAATCGGCGGCGATGCCCACGGTCGCGCGGCGGACGAAGCGATTGATCGTCGCCGCCAGCCGTGGATTGTCCTGCAGCGTCTGGCCCAGCTGCCGCATCGCATCGCCCAGCCGCCCGGCCGTCACCGCCTGAGGATCCCGCGCCATGCGCAGCAGCGCCTCGCGTGCCTGCTCCCACAGGCCGTCCAGCCAGCGCTGCATCGCCGGATTGGCGATCAGCTCGGCCTTCATCGCCTCAACCTTGGCGCGCATGTCGGGATCATATTGCAGGTCCCAGGCGAGGCGATCGAGCCCTTCCTCGATCCTCTGGCGCAGCGGATGGTCGCGATCTTCGGCGACATCGTGGAGCAGCTTGTGCAGCCCGTCGATCAGCTTGTCGGCCAGCGTCTCGTCCAGCCCGGTCCAGCGGAGGATGGCGCCCGCCCGCTCATGCACCATGGCGCGGACGATCGCCTCATTGGCGTCGAGCGCGGATGCCGCCCAGCGCAGCACCGAATCCAGCAGCGGTAGATGCCGTCCCTCGGCGATGCTGGCCTTCAGCAACTGGCCCAGGATCGGCGCGACCTCGGTGGCGCGCAGCCGTGATCCGACCCCTGCCTTGACCATGCCGCCCAACCGCTGCGGATCGAAGGCGGTCAGCATCTCGGCGAACAGCCGTGAAGCTCCGCGCCGGATGCGCCCGCCCTCCTGCGGGGGTTGGGCCAGCCAGCGCCCTGCTGCGCCTGCCACGTCCAGCCGCACCATGCGCCGCGCCACGACGCGCGGGATCAGGAAATTGGTGCGCAGGAATTGGGCTAGCGTATCGCCGATGCGGTCCTTGTTGCGCGGTACGATCGCGGTATGCGGGATCGGGAGGCCCAGCGGATGGCGGAACAACGCGGTCACCGCGAACCAGTCGGCCAAACCACCGACCATTGCCGCTTCGGCAAAGGATCGCACATAGCCCCAGGCGGGATGCACCGGCTGCAGGCCACGCGACACCAGATAGAGCGCCGCCATGCCGACCAGCAGTCCGGTGGCCACGACCCGCATCTTCCGCAGGGCGGCTGGAACGGTCTGGCTACCCCCCGATCGCATTGCGAGTTCCATCAATCAGGACAATTCGCGAGCGGCAGCTTTGTTCAAGCGGAATCTTTCTCGAGCGTAACGAAACGGCGCGCATTTCCATTCCTCCCCTGCAAGGGGAGGTGGCGCGCGAAGCGCGTCGGAGGGTGTAACCCTATCGAGAGCGAGTGGCAGGCCGGATTGCCCCCGGCAATCCTCGAACCCGCGGGGCGGGTTCGACCTGCCACTCCCCTCCGTCAGGCCTTCGGCCTGCCACCTCCCCTTACAGGGGAGAAAAATCACGTCTTACTCCGCCGGATCATACCCCAGCTTGCCCGTGGCGGGCGGCAGCGCGGGGCCGCCGACGGGGCCTTCGATCACCGGCCCGCTGCCCAGCTCGTCGCCAGGCTTGTAGGTCAGCAAGCGCTTGCTCAGACGCGGGCCGATCCAGCGTTCGACGCCAACCGCAAGGCTGAATGCGGCGGGGACGATGAGCAGGGTCAAGACCGTCGACAGGGCCAGGCCGCCGATCACCGTCACGCCCATCGGGCTGCGCCATGATCCGTCGCCGCCCAGCGACAGCGCGGTCGGGATCATGCCCGCGACCATCGCCACCGTGGTCATCACGATCGGCTGGGCGCGCTTGTGGCCCGCATCGAGCACAGCGTCGCGGATCGGCACGCCCTTGGCGATCTCCTCCAGCGCGAAGTCGATCAGCAGGATCGAGTTTTTCGCGACGATGCCCAGCAGCATCAGCAGGCCGATATAGACCGGCAGCGACAGCGGATTGCCGCTGAAATACAGCGCCAGCAATCCGCCCAGCGGCGCGAGCAGCAGCGAGGCCATGTTGACGAAGGGCGGCAGGAAGCGGCGATAGAGCAGGACCAGCACCGCAAAGACCATGAAGATGGCCGAGATGATCGCGGTGAAGAAATTCCGCATCATCTCCGCCTGCATCTTGGCCTGGCCCAGCACCATTTCGCTGACCCCCATGGGCAGGTTCTTCATGATCGGCAGGTCGTGGACCCTCTTCATCGCGTCGCCGCTGATCACGCCCTTGGCGAGGTCGGCGCCGACCGTGACCTGCCGCCGCTGGTTGACGCGGTCGATCTGGGTCGGCCCGGCGCCCAGACCGATATCGGCGACGACGCTCAAGGGCACCGATCCCCCCGTCTGCGTCTGCACCGGCAGGTTCTGGATGGTCGACAAGCGCGCGCGGGCATTCTGGTCGAGCGCGACGCGGATCGGCACCTGGCGATCCGACAGCGAGAAGCGCGCCGAATTCTGGTCGATATCCCCCAGGGTCGCGATGCGGATCGCGCTGGACAGCGCCTGCGTCGTCACGCCCAGGCTGGCGGCGAGATCGAGCCGTGGGCGGATGACGATTTCCGGCCGGTCGAGATTGCCGACGATGCGCGGCGCAACGAGGCCGGGCAGCGTGCCCATCTGCTGAACGATCTTGTTCGCGGTATCGCGCAACACGGCGGGATCGTCACCGCCCAGGGTGATGGTCAGATCGCGCCCGCTCGATCCCCAGCCGAATTGCGACTGGAAGGTCACACGCGCATCGGGAATCGCGGCCAGTTCGGGAGCCAGCGAGCGTTCGAAGTCGGTGCTCTTCATCGAGCGGTCCTCCTTCAACGTCGCGACCACACGGCCATTGCCGACGCCGGTGCGCGAATAGACCGACTCGACGTCCGGCTGCTTCTTCAGGAACTGCGCGACCTTCTTCACAACCTGATCGGTCTGGGCCAGCGTCGTGCCGGGCACCATTTCGATCTTGGCGACCGCTTGGTCATTGTCCTGTGGCGGCTGGAAGGTCTTGGGAATGATCGCGAACATCGCGATCGTCAGCACAAAGGCGCCCATACCGATGCCAATCACCCACAGCCGATGATCGCGGAACCGCCCGAAAAAGCGGCGGAAGAACCCGCGCCGCACGCCATCGGTCGGCCGGTCATAGCGCAGCGACCAGCGCAACGTCGCCATATAGGCGTCCATCAAACGGCCCTCGCCATGGCTGGCATGACCCGCCGACTTCAGGAAATAGGCCGCGATCATCGGCGTGATCATGCGAGCGACCGCTAGGCTCATCAGCACCGAGACGACCACGGTCAGGCCGAAATTCTTGAAATACTGGCCCGGAACGCCGGGCATCAGCGCGACGGGGAGGAACACCGCGACGATCGCCATGGTGGTGGCCAGCACGGCGAGGCCGATCTCATCCGCCGCGTCGATCGACGCCTGATAGGCGGATTTGCCCATCCGCATATGGCGCACGATATTCTCGATCTCCACGATCGCGTCGTCGACCAGCACGCCCGCCACCAGGCTGAGCGCCAGCAGCGTCATCTGGTTCAGCGTAAAGCCCAGCAGATCCATGAACCAGAAAGCGGGAATTGCCGACAGCGGGATGGCCAGCGCCGAGATCACCGTCGCGCGCCAGTCGCGCAGGAAGATGAAGACGACGATGACGGCCAGCACGGCACCCTCGATCATCGCATGAATGGCGCTTTCATACTGCGCCTCGGTATATTTCACGCTGTTCGAGCGGAGGACGAACTTCACCTCCGGGTTGCGCTTTTCCAGGGCCTTCAGCTTTTCGACCGCGCCGTTGAAGACGCTGACGTCCGAGGCACCCTTGGCGCGCTGAAAGTCGAAGCTGATGACCTGCCGCCCGTCGACCGCCGCCTGCGAACGCTGTTCGGCATAAAGATCGCGCACGGTGGCGATATCGGCCAGCCGCACCGTCCGTCCGCCGCGCACATTGATCTGGGTCTGGCCCAGGTCATAGGCGTTGCGGGCATTGCCCAGCACGCGGACCGCCTGTTCGGTGCCCGCGATCTCGGCGCGACCACCCGCGGCGTTCAGGTTGGTCATGCGAAGCTGGGCATTGACCTCGCTCGCGGTCAGGCCCTGCGCCTGCAATTTCAACGGATCGAGGATGACGCGGATTTCGCGGCTCACCCCGCCATTGCGGATGACCTTGGACAGGCCGGGGACGCCCAGCAATTCCTTGGTGACGTTGTTGTCGATATACCAGCTGAGCTGTTCGGGCGTCATGTTGGACGCGACCGCCGAATAGCTGGCCAGATCGTTATCGGTCGAATCGACGCGAATGACCTGCGGCTCCAGGATACCGTCGGGCAGCATCGAGCGAATCTGGCTGATCGCATCGCGCGCATCGCTGACCGCGCGGTCGATCGGCGTGCCGATGTCGAGCTGGACCAGCGTCTGCGACTGCCCCTCGGTCACGGTCGAGGTGATCTGGTCGACGCCCTGCAGGTTCCGCAACGCCGCCTCGACCCGCTGGGTGACTTGCGTCTCCAGTTCGGTCGGCGCCGCACCCGGCTGGCTCACGACGACCACGACGATTGGGAAATCGATGTCGGGGTCGTTGTTGACGTCCATCCGCATGAAGCTGACGATCCCCGCCAACGTCAGCGCGACGAACAGGACGATCGGCGGAACCGGGTTCCGGATCGCCCAGGCAGAGATGTTGCGGAAACTCATCTTACTTGGCCTCCTGGCCTGCAAGGATCGGGTGGACCAGCTGCCCCGCCGCCAGGAAGCCGCCCGCCGAACGCACGACCCGCTCGTCACCCTTCAGGCCCGAGGCGATGGTCACGCCATCATCCGACACCTGCCCGATCTTCACGTCGCGACGCGCGACCTTGTTGTCAGGCCCGACGATATACACGAAACTGCCCTTGTCGTCGCTTTGGATCGCCGAGTCCGGCAGCACCGGGGCATGGCCCGCCCCGCCGCGGATCGTCGCCGCCGCGAAGCCGCCGGGGCGGAGCGCGGGGTTGTAGGACAGGGCGATGCGCGCAATGCCCTGACGCGTCTGCGGATCGATGACCGGCGACACCTGCCAAACCTCGCCCTTGAAGCGCGTGTCGCCGCCGACCGGCGTGACCGTCGCGGGCGCGCCGACATTCAGGCCGACCAGGTCCGATTCGGCGAGCTGCGCCCGCAGTTCCATCTGCCCACCCATCGCCATGCGGAACAGCACGCCCGAGCCGGAGCTGACGATCTGGCCCGGCTCGGCCGCGCGGGTCAGGATCAGGCCCTCGGCGGGCGCGCGAATGTCGAGTCGACCGTTGCGCGCCTGCGCCTCGCGGAAGGTCGCCTGCGCCGCGCGGACGCGGGCGGCGGCGGCATCGCGGGTCGCGGTGCGGCGCTGGAGATCGGCCTTGGAGATGAAGCCGCGATCGACCAGCTGCTGCGCCCGGTCGAGTTCGGACTGGGCAATCTGCTGATCCGACTGGGCGACCGCGATCTGCGCGTTCAGAGCCGAGGCGGTCTGGGTCTGCACCGAGCGATCGACCGTCGCCAGCACCTGTCCGGCGCGCACCCACTGGCCCGGTTCGACCAGCACGCGGGTGATCATGCCCCCCTCGCCCGCGACGCCGACCGGCATTTCGCGGCGCGCGGCGAGCGTCCCGGTGGCGGAAATCACCCGGCTGACCGCCTGCTGGCCGGGGACGACCACGGTGATGTTGGGCACCTGCGTTCCCGCACCCGCCCCGCCGGCCGCATCATGCTTCTTGCCGCCGAACAGGAACCAGCCCGCCAGCACCAGCACGACCACGGCCGCGACGCCCCAGATCCAGCCCCGGCGCGGTGCGGACACCGGCCCCTCCAGCCCTGGATGCCGGCCGTCACCGATCGCCCCCGTCTCGTAATTCATGTTCGTCACCGATCCCCGTACCGCATCCATCGTGCGCATTTTGCCAGGCAGGATGCGCGCATCCCCACTGTGTTATAGAAATATAGCACACCGCTCAAGCGTCTTTTGTTAAGTGGTAATGACGGCGGCTCCAAGGGGAATGAAAGGCGTTCATCACCTGTTTTGCCAGGAGGCGCCAAAGCCTCGGGTCATCATCACAAGGGAGATGTCGATGAACAAGATACTGCTCATGGCCGCACTGGCCCCCGCCGCGCTCGCACCCGTGACGGCGATCGCCCAGGTCCAGCCCGCCCCCACGGTCGAGCCGCTGGTGCCGGCCGCGGGCGCGGTGCTCGACGTCTCGGCGGAGGGACGCACGACGCGCGTGCCCGACCTCGCGACGATTCGCGCAGGGGTGGTCAGCCAGGGCGCGACCGCCGCCGCCGCGCTGTCGGACAATGCGCAGCGCATGGCGCGGGTACTGGCCGCCGTGAAGCGCGCGGGGATCGCCGACCGCGACATTCAGACCGCGACCGTGCAGCTCCAGCCGCAATATCGCTATGGCGAGAACGTGCCCCCGGCGATCACCGGCTATCAGGCGACCAACACGCTCAGCGTCCGGTTCCGCGACGTTGCCAAGTCGGGCAGCGTTCTGGACGCGCTGGTCGCGCAGGGGGCGAACCAGATCGACGGCCCCAACCTCTCGATCGACAAGCCCGACGCCGCGCTCGACGAGGCGCGGGCGGACGCCATCCAGCGCGCGCGCGCGCGGGCCGAGCTTTATGCCAAGGCCGCGGGGCTGCGCGTCGCGCGGATCGTGTCGATCACGGAGAACGGCGCGGATGCGGGCGGGCCTGAACGTCCGATGATGATCCGCGCCCAGGCGATGCGCTCCGACGCCATGGAAAAGACCAGCATTGCGCCGGGCGAGCGCGACGTCACCGTCAATGTCTCGGTCCGTTTCCTGCTGAATTGATCGCTCCCGCCCCCATCGCCCGTGCGGCATGGGGGCGCCCTCCCCGGCGGGTACAGCCGCGCGCCGCCATACCCCCACATACGAAAAAGGCCGCCCGGTCATCCCGGACGGCCCTTTTCGGCTCAGTGAGCGGATGCGGTCTTAGCGCACCCGGCCACGACGAACGAGGTTCACGATCGCCAGCAGGACGACGGCGCCCAGCAGCGAAACGAGGAACGAGGTCAGCGTCAGGCCGGCATTGTTGATCGAACCGCCTGCAAAGATCAGACCGCCGATGAACGCGCCGACGACACCGACGACGATGTTCAGGAAGATGCCCTGCTGAGCATCAGTACGCATGATGATGCTGGCCAGCCAGCCAATGACACCACCGACGATAAGCCACAGGATAATACCCATTGTCTTTCCCTCCGTTGGGCCCGCGAGCGGGACACGGGGGGAAGACGTGCGAATGCCGGTTATTGTTCCGTGCCCGTACCGGCAATGCGGCGAAACGTTTGGTTTGTTAACAAGACATTGGTCGAGATGGCGACCTCAATATTTCTGCTGGCGCTCATAGAGCGAACGATAATGCTGGATGCGAGTGACGCGCAGTCCGGGCATCCCCGACCGGTCGATCGCGCGCTGCCACCCGGCGAATTCCTCGACGGTCAGGCCATATCGGTCGCAGACCTCGTCGACCGAGAGCAGACCGCCATTGACGGCCGCGACGACCTCCGCCTTGCGGCGGACGACCCAGCGGGTGGTGCTGGGCGGCGGCAGGGTTTCGAGCGTCAGCGGTTCGCCGAGCGGCCCGATTACCTTGGCAGGGCGGATCTTCTGGTTCTCGATCATCATCAAACCTCATTGGGGCTCCCTACCCCATGTCGTCTGCGGGGCCGTTTACCATGGACCCTTGAGCATCGCCTAAAATCGAAAGGTTAACGGGTCACTCATGCAATTTCCACCCCATCAGCGCCCGGGCCATCGGTCCGTTGAATGCCCCGTCGAGCGGTGCGAACAGCATCGGATCGGGTGACACGCGGACGAACCCTGCCTGCACCGCCGCGGTCGGACTGGCCGCCTGCCGTGCGGTCGCACCGACCATCAGCACGGCCAGGTCCGGCGGCAGCACCGTCAGTTCGGTATCCCGATCGAAACGGCTGAAACTCAGGTCCAAAAGCGAGGTCCAATCCCGGTGGGTGAGTGGCCTTCTTATCGGCGGGATATGAAAGCCGGGTAAAGGCCCGCCAACATTCTGTCTTGGCGAAAGGCTCGGCACGGTCGCGCCCGGCGGGTTGAAACAAGGGCATTGGCGGCTTTTTGCATGACGCGCGCGAAAGGCGTAAGGGGGCGGTCATGGAGCAGATGGTGGACTTTCAGCTTGGGGGCGATCTCCGGGCACGTCGGATCGTGGTGGCGATGTCGGGCGGCGTCGACAGTTCGGTCGTGGCCGCGCTCGCCCATGCCACGGGAGCCGAGACGATCGGCGTCACCCTGCAACTCTACGACCATGGCGAGGCGGTGGGCCGCGCGGGTGCGTGCTGCGCGGGTCGCGACATTCGCGATGCGCGCGCGGTTTGCGATCGCCTGGGCATCGCGCATTATGTCTTCGACCATGAGGACAGTTTTCGCACCCAGGTGGTCGATCGCTTCGCCGACGAATATCTGGCCGGGCGCACGCCGATCCCCTGTGTCCAGTGCAATATGGGGCCGAAATTCACCGACCTGCTGAAGCTGGCGCGCGACCTGGGCGCCGACTGTCTGGCGACCGGCCATTATGTCCGCCGGGTCGAGGGGGCTCAGGGAGCCGAACTGCATCGCGGGGCCGATCCGGCGCGCGACCAGAGCTATTTCCTCTTCGCCACCACCCAGACGCAACTGGATTTCCTGCGCTTCCCGCTGGGCGCTCTTCCCAAGTCGCGGGTGCGCGAGATCGCCGCCGAACTGGGTCTGGGCGTCGCGGCCAAGCCCGACAGCCAGGACATCTGCTTCGTGCCCGATGGCGACTATGCGGGCCTCGTGAAGAAATTGCGTCCGGAATCGGATACGCGCGGCGACATCGTCGATCTGTCCGGCGCCAAGCTGGGCGAGCATCGCGGCCTGATCCACTATACCGTCGGCCAGCGGCGGGGGCTGGAGATCGGGGGCAGCCCCGAGCCGCTCTATGTCGTCCGGCTGGAGCCTGACACCAGGCGCGTCGTCGTCGGCCCGCGCACCGCGCTGGCGGTCGAGGCGGCACGGTTGACCGGTATGAATGTCCTCGGCCCGCTCGACGGCCCGCTCTTCGCCAAGGTCCGCTCGATGGCGAAACCCGTTCCGGCGCGCATGGTCGGCGACCAGCTGGTCTTCGACACGCCCGAATATGGCGTGTCTCCGGGCCAGGCGGCGGTGCTGTACGACGGCGACCGGGTGCTCGGCGGCGGCTGGATCGCCGAGACCGAGGCGGCACGCATCGCCGCCTGAGGCGTTGATCCGGGCATGACCGCCCCCACCCTCGAAGAACTGCGCCGCCAGATGGAAGCCGCCGCCGAACGCCTCGACTTCGAGGAGGCGCGGGCCTTACGCGACCGCATCAGCCTGCTGCGCGGCGGCGCGGAGGATGTCGGGGTCGACACCAGCGGCCTGACCCGCCAGCAACCCGGTGCGATGGGTCTGGGCACCAGCCAGTCCCGCCCCGAACGCCCCAAGGGCTGGGTCCCGCCGAAAAAACCCGACCCGATGACTAAAGGGCGCGGGCGGCGTCAGGGCTGATTAATTCCCCTTCGGATTTTCTCGGACGAAACGCAGTACGCCGATCCGTCTTGCCGGTTTGTGCGTATCGCTCGGGTGATTGACCCCATCATTGACCGGTACCTCCGCCAAGTCGAACGGCGATACGCCTTCCAGACAGGCGACGTTGACACCGTACTGATTCTCGTTCGAGCGCCGTTGGTGGTGCGTATAGATACCGCAAACCGAGCAGAAAAAATGTTCGGCTTTGCCGGTATTGAAGCGATAGCTGGTCAGCCGATCCTGTCCGCTAACGATCCTCACCCCTCCCAATTCGGCAGAAACGGCCACCGCGCCCCGCATTCGACAATAGGAACAAGTGCAGCGGCGCGCGGTGTTAAGACCATCGCTGAGCTTGGCTTCAAAACGAACCGCGCCGCAATGACACTGACCTGACCACCAATCCCTTCCATCAGCCACGAAGAAGCTCCCAGCTTCCGATGCCATTCAGCAAACTATAGAAACGGGCAGCCCTCAGGCGCCAACACTTTCGATATGAAGGCTCATCCCCGCACGGCAAAGGCCCCGCGATATTCCGGCTTCACCGCGCCGAGGATCGCCCGCGTCACCGGCAACGTGACCTCATACGCCCCCTCGGCATAGGAACCGGCGACATAAGGATCGGCGATCAACCCGATCCGGTCGATCGCGCGGCCATTGGTCGAACCCAGCAGCACGGTCAGATCCTTGACCGGCGGGCAGACGTTCATTGACGACACATCCCCCTGATTGCGTCGCCGCTGCTCGGCCTTGAGTTTGGCGCAATAGTCGGAGCGGATCGCCGTTTGCAGCGCGGGTAGCGAGACAAACACCGCCTTCGGGTCCAGCCGCCGCCCTGCCACCTTGTCCCAGACCAGCCCATGGGAAGCGGGCGAGCCGTGCGCACCGCCGGTGAAGCTATAACTGTCGCCCGACAGGCTGAGGAAACGCGGGGTGTCGGTCACGACCTTCCACGTCTTGTCGAACGAATAACGGTGATAGGGATAGCCCGACGCCTTCGCGTCGCGGCGACCGGCGGCACCGTCGCGCGCGGTCTTGGCCTGGATGCGGGCGCGGTCGGCGTCGAGCCAGGCCTTCAGCCCCGCGATCCGCGCCGCCGCGGCGGGATAGGCATAGCCAAATTCATAGTCCGCAGTCTTGGCCTTGCGCTCCACGATCTGCGCCAGCGCCGGGCTGGCGGCACCGATCAAAGCCAGCGCGATCATCACCTTACGCATCATCCGTCTCCCCTCGATGCCGCCAATCTGAGTTAGACGGGCTGTACGGCCGATGACTGGCGGAGTTGCGCTTGCTGCATCGCCAATGCGAACATATATCGAACACATGGCGCAACTCGACACCCGTGAGAAGCTGGCGATCCTGGCCGATGCCGCGAAATATGACGCCTCCTGCGCGTCGTCGGGCACGTCGAAACGCAACAGCCGCGACGGCAAGGGGATCGGCTCGACCGAAGGCATGGGCATCTGTCACGCCTATGCGCCCGATGGCCGCTGCATCTCGCTGCTCAAGATCCTGCTGACGAACAGCTGCATCTTCGACTGTCATTATTGCATCAACCGCAAATCGTCGAACGTCCGCCGCGCGCGCTTCACCGCGCAGGAAGTGGTGAACCTCACCCTCGCCTTTTACCGGCGCAATTATATCGAGGGGCTGTTCCTCTCCTCGGGCATCATCAAGTCGTCCAACTACACGATGGAGCAGATCGTCGAGGTCGCCCGCAGCTTGCGCGAGGATCACGGCTTTCGCGGCTATATCCATCTGAAGACGATTCCCGACGCCGATCCCGAACTGGTGCGCCTGGCCGGGGTTCATGCCGACCGCGTGTCGATCAATGTCGAGCTGCCGACGGTCGGTGGGCTCAGGCGGCTCGCGCCCGAAAAGGACGCCACGCGGATCGAAGGCGCGATGGCCGATGTGAAGACCGCGATCGAGGATCGCACGGACGCGGCGAAGAAATACAAGTCCGCCCCCGGTTTCGCCCCCGCGGGCCAGTCGACCCAGATGATCGTCGGCGCGGATGCCGCCACCGATCGCGATATCGTCGGACGCGCGGCGACCTTGTACGACCGCTTCTCCTTACGCCGCGTCTATTATTCGGCGTTCAGTCCGATCCCCGACGCCTCGGCCGTGTTGCCCCTGCAACGCCCGCCCTTGATGCGCGAGCATCGTCTCTACCAGTCGGACTGGCTGATGCGCTTCTACGATTATCGCCCCAATGAGGTCGCGGCGGCGGCGGACGAGGCGACGGGGATGCTGCCGCTCGACATCGATCCCAAGCTCGCCTGGGCGCTCAAATTCCGCCAACATTTCCCGGTCGACGTGAATCGTGCCCCGCGCGAGATGCTGCTGCGCGTCCCCGGCTTGGGCGTGAAGGCCGTCGACCGGATCATCGCCACCCGCAAATGGCGCAAGCTGCGGCTAGAGGATGTCGGGCGGCTGACCGTCTCGATCACCAAGCTGCGCCCCTTCCTGATCGCCGAGGATTGGCGACCGGTGGCGCTGGCCGAGCGGGCGGACCTGAAACCGCTGGTCAAGCCCAAGGACAAGCAGCTCGAATTGTTCGGCTGAGTGAGAGTGATTCGCGAGTGAAACGGGCGTCCCCCTGCGCCGTTGGACCTCGCGAAGGAGACAACACCATGGCCACCGTCGACATTTATGCCGATCTGAAGCGCGATCACGACAAGCAGCGCGAGATGCTGAAGGAACTCGCCGAGCTGAAGGGCGACGGCGCCAAGCGCAAGAAGCTGTTCGAGGCGTTCCGCATCGAGATCCAGAGCCACGCCGCCGCCGAAGAAGAGTCGCTCTACGCCACGATGCTGGGCGAGCCCGAGCTGCGCGACGATGCCCGGCATTCGGTATCCGAGCATAAGGAGGTAGACGATCTGCTGGGCGAGATGATGGACCTCGACTTCGCCTCGGACGAGTGGGAATCCAAATTCTTCCACATGCGTCATCGCTACGAGCATCATATCGACGAGGAAGAGGAAGAGATGTTCCCCGCCGCCGAGAAGGAACTTGACGACGCGACCGAGCAGAAGCTGGCCGAGATCTACGAGGAACGCAAACCCATCGAGGCGAAGGAAGCCAAGGCCAACCCGCCCGGCGCGGACGAGCGCGATTGATTTTCAGGGGCGATTCTAAGGCGGCAAGGCATCCGCTCGCCACTCCCCTCCCCTTCAGGGGAGGGGGCTGAAGTATGCGGATCATAACCCTCCCCGCCCCTGACGACTTCGACGCCTGGCGCGACGCGGCGCGCGGGTTGATCGCCGACAGCGTGCCGCCCGATCAGGTCGTGTGGCAGGTCGGCGAGCAGGTGGCCGACCTGTTCGGCACGGTGTCCGACGACGGCCCGACCCCCGATGCCCCACGCTTTTCGGTGTCGCGCGGCTTCCTCGATCTCGCGCGTAGCGTTATCCTGTCCAACGACCCCGAGCGTTTCGCGCTGCTCCACACCGCGCTCGACCGGTTGCGCCGTCAGCCCCGGCTGATCGAGGATCAGGCCGATCCGTTGATCCGACGCCTCGACCGGCTGGCCAAGGCGGTGCGGCGCGACATCCACAAGATGCGCGCCTTTCTGCGTTTCCGCGAGACCGAGGACGGCGACGGCCCGCGCTATGTCGCCTGGTTCGAGCCCGAACATCATATCGTGCGCGCCAATGCGGCGTTCTTCGTCAACCGTTTCACCACGATGCGCTGGTCGATCCTCACGCCCGAGGTCTCGCTCCACTGGGACGGCCAGACGCTCACCGAAGGCCCCGGCGCGAGCAAGGCCGACGCGCCCGAAGGCGATCCGACCGAGGCGGTGTGGAAGACCTATTATGCCAGCATCTTCAATCCCGCCCGCGTGAAGATCGGCGCGATGCTGAAGGAGATGCCGCGCAAATACTGGAAAAACATGCCGGAAACCGCGTTGGTCCCGCAACTGATCGCAGGAGCGCAAGCGCGGGAGAGCGGCATGATCGACACGGCCAAGGTGGATGTGCGTTCCGGGCGCGGGGGCAATGCGCAAGCGGCCTGGGCGGCGCTGCGCGAGGAAGCGATGGGCTGCACCCGCTGCCCGCTCTACGCCCCCGCGACGCAGACGGTGTTCGGCGAAGGGCCGGTCGACGCGTCCCTGATGTTCGTCGGCGAGCAGCCCGGCGACCAGGAGGATCTGGCAGGCCACCCCTTTGTCGGCCCCGCCGGTCAGGTCTTCGACCGCGCGGTGGCGGAGGCCGGGATCGACCGGGCTACGGCGTACGTCACCAACGCGGTCAAGCATTTCAAGTTCGAACCGCGCGGCAAGCGCCGCATCCACAGCTCGCCCAATGCGGGCGAAATCCAAGCCTGTCGCTGGTGGGTCGAGCAGGAGCGGCTGCTGATCCAGCCGAGGGTCACGGTGGCCCTCGGCGCCACAGCGGCGCGGTCGCTGTTCGGCAAGGTCATGACGATCGGGCGGGAGCGGGGCAAGGCGCTGACGTTACCCGATGGCGGAACCGCCTTCATCACCGTCCACCCCAGCTACCTGCTGCGACTGCCTGATCCGGAGGCGAAGAAGGTGGAATATGCGCGGTTCGTCGAAGACCTGAAGCTGGCGGCGGGCGCGATCAGATGAGGATTGGGGGGCGGCTTCGCCAAGTCCCCCCGTCCCCGCCGCGTCAGGCGTTGATCGCCGCCCGACCATAATTTTTGGCATAGGCATTTTCGATGCCCGTCAGGATTTCGACAATGTCGAAATAGCGATCCCAGAACGGCGTTTCGCGCAGATCCTCGACGAGCAGCTGATAGGCATGATGGTCGCGGGCATCCCACATCCAGATGTCCGTGACCCGCGTCGAGTAGAATTCCACATCGAAGAAGCGAAGCACGACATGGTCGGCATGCTTCTTCAGGATCGGCGTGAATTGCTCGGCCAGCAACTCGAAACGCCGGTCCACCGGGAATCCGAGCCATTCAGGCGAGGTCTTGACGAGCATGAAGACGGTAAGTGCGGGGTCGAATGGACGAGACATATGATATCCTTGCATCGTTGAACGACGCGCCTATGATGCGAGCAAATCCTCACATTTTGCTACTCGTCTTCGCGCCATGCCGACATCGTCCACCTCGCACCGCCCAAGCCTCAGAAAAGCGCCACGTCAGGCGCGGTCCGTGGAAACGGTGCGGATCATCGTCGAGGCGGCGGCTCGCATTCTAGAAGAAGCGGGACTCGGGGGATTCACGACCAATGCCGTCGCGCAGCGAGCAGGGGTCAGCATCGGCTCGCTCTACCAATATTTCCCGCGCAAGGAGGCGTTGATCGGCGCGCTGATCATTCGCGAAACGTCAATTCTGATCGGCGATTGGGAAGCGGCGGCGGCGGGATCGGATGCCTGGGCTGCCTTGCTGGACATGATCGCCTCGGCCGTCGATCATCAACTCCGGCGGCCCGTCCTGGCGCGGTTGCTCGATGTGGAAGAGGCCCGCCTGCCCTTCGACGGCGACCGGCAAAGGGTGGTCGGCAGATTGCGGGATATGCTGGCCGACGTGCTGGGGCGCACAGACCTGGACTTGGATTACGACAGGAATATCGCGACCCAGGACACGCTGGCGATCATCAAAGGCATCGTCGACGCCGCCGGTGAAGCGAGCGAGGTCGATCGCCCGCTGCTCGTCACCCGGGTTCGCCGCGCCGTCTTCGGCTATCTGAATGGCGCGGAACGGCCATAGGCCTGTCCGTCACATCTCCCTTGGATCCGGCCCGATCCGCCCATCCGCATCGTCCAGCGCATCGATCGCCGCCATGTCCTCATCGTCCAGCGTCAGCTCGGTCGCGGCGAAATTGTCCGCCATATGCGCCGCATCCGCCGCCTTGGGGATCACCGACAGCCCATGCGCCAGATGCCAGGCGAGTACCACCTGCGCCGCCGAACGGCCATGCTTGTCCGCGATCGCCACGATCTCTGGCGTCTTGAGCAATTCACCGCCCTGCCCCAGCGGGCTCCAGCTCTGGGTCACGATGCCCTTGGCCTGATGGTCCGCCCGCGCCTCGCGCTGCTGGAAGCGGGGATGGAGTTCGATCTGGTTGACCGCCGGCACCACGCCGGTCGCCTCGATGATCCGGTCGAGATGCTCGGGCAGGAAATTCGACACGCCGATCGACCGGGCCTTGCCCGCCTCGCGAAGCGCGATCAGGTTTTGCCACGCTTCGACATAGGCGTCCTCGGCGGGGACCGGCCAGTGGATGAGGTAAAGGTCGACTGCTTCGACGCCGAGCAGCGCCAGGCTCTCGTCCAGCGCCGCCTCGGCATGGCGGTGACGGTCGTTCCACAGCTTGGTGGTCAGGAACGCGTCCGCATCGCGCAGACCATCGCCGACGCCGCGCTCATTGCCATAGATGGCGGCGGTGTCGACAAGGCCGTAGCCGATGTCGAGCCCGCGCCGAACCACCATCGCCACCTGCGAGTCCGGGATCTGATAGGTGCCGAGCCCCAGCTGGGGCAGGTTGCGGCCGTCGTTCAGGCTGAGCATTGTCATGGCGTCCCAAACCGGTCGCACCCCCGCGCGGTTCCGATTGACCCCCGCCCCCCGATCGCGCAAGTCGCTGCCCCCATGGTCGAGCATATTCTTTCCGCGCTGGCGAGCTTCGCCATCTGGGTCATTTCCACCGGCGGCTATCTGGGCATCATGCTCCTGATGGCGATCGAGAGCGCGTGCATTCCGCTACCGTCCGAGATCATCATGCCCTTTGCGGGCTATCTGGTGTCGACCGGCCAGTTCAACCTGTACCTCGCCGCGACGGCGGGGGCGCTGGGCTGCAATCTGGGGTCGATCGTCGCCTATGAGATCGGCAAGCGCGGCGGCCGGCCGGTCGCCGAGCGCTGGGGCAAATATCTGTTGATCGGGCCGGGCGAGTTGGACGCCGCCGACCGCTTTTTCGCGCGCTATGGCTCGATCGCGGTGCTGATCGGGCGGTTGCTGCCGGTCATCCGTACCTTCATCGCCTTTCCAGCCGGGGTCGCGCGAATGAAGCTCGTCCCCTTCCACCTCTATACCTTTATCGGCAGCTGGCCCTTCTGCCTGGTACTGGCGATCGTCGGGCGCGAACTGGGCGAAAAATGGGATTCCGATCCCCGCGTGAAGGCGTTCTTCCACCGCGCCGACCTGGCGATCGGGGTCGTGCTGGTCCTGCTGGTCGGCTTCTACATCTGGCACCGGGTGCGCGGCCTGAAGCGCGCGCAGGACTGAATCAGCCATAGCGCCAACGGGATCGCCACCGCTACCCAGAGGTAGAGGCCATTCCATGTCGTCCATCCCCACCAGTCGGAGGGGATGGTGCGCAGGTCGCCGACCAGGAAACGCTGCTGCATCACCGCCTGCCACCAGCCCCAGCGGAAGGTCGGCGGCGCAAAAATCTCGGCCGAGGCGATGGTCAGGTTGATCGCGATCGAGCCCGCCAGCACCAACGCCAATACGCCCCTTTGCCAAAGCGTCCGCGCCGTCGCCCAGAGCGGCGCCAGCCCGAGCGCGGCAACGCCCGCCAGCGGCATGGGGTGGCGCGGTCCGGTCGCATTGCCGCCGTCCCAATAGACATAGGCCGCGTTGACCAGCAACGCGATCAGCGCCACCCCGACGGCGGTCAGCGCCAGCGCGCGCGTCGCTCGCGCCTCCGCCAGCCGCCACAGCCCGATGGGTGCCAGGAACAGGATCGGCGCCACCCAGAGCAATCCCCGCATCGGCCCGATCAGGATCTCGCGCAACACCGCCATCCTGGGAACGGTCAGGCCGAACAGCCCCTGATTCATCCCTTCGAACCCGACCACACCCGAATAACCAATGCGGAACGGCGTCCCGAAGGCAAAAAGATTATAGGCGAAGAGCGGGACCAGGCCGACCAGTCCTGCCGCGAGAAACGGGGCGAGCGCCCTGGGCCTGGTCCGATGCCGCCACACCGCCCAAAGCCCTATGGCGGAACCCGCCAGCACGGCCTGATATTCGATGACCACCGCCCAGCCCAGCGCCAGCCCCGCCACCCCCAGCCAACGCGCGCCGCCCCGCGCCACTCCGGCCATCGCGATGACGAACAACGCCCCCACGCTCGCATGGCCGAGCAATGTGGTCGAATAGCCCCAGATGGGCGTTCCCAGCGCATAGCCGAGCGCCGAAAACAGCGCTGCTCCCGCGCTGCCGGTCAGGCTGAGCGCCAGATCGAACAGCAGGACGGCGGCGATCGCGGTCAGAAGCGCCGATCCGGTGGCGGCCGCCACCCGGGTCCGCAGCTTCAGATAACGCACGAAGCCCGGATCGACCGAGGATAGCGCATGATGCTCGGCCCGATCGCCGGTGATCCCATCGGTCAGCGCTATGGCCGGCAGCGCCATCAGCGTCATGCCAGGTGCCTTGTCGAGATAGGCATGGGGGCCAAACTGCGCCTTGTCGATGGTCAGCGGCGCAAAGGGGTCGATGGTCGCCGTGCCGTTCTCGACCATGCGGATGGCCGCGAACAGGCGGGTCGCGTTGTTGGGATTGAGCTCCCAGGATCCGAACCATGCGCAGGCGAACCAGACGAGCAGGAAGAGTCCTGTCCGGATGCCGCCCAAGCCTGTGCCCTGCCACCGCGTCATCGGATCCCTCCTCGCCGTGCCCCGCCGCTACCCGCCCGTAACGTCAGCGACAAGCGGGGCACCCGGATTCCGCATCCGATCAGCCGAACGGATGATGGGAATCTAGGCTGCGATCTCCAGCGTCTCCCCCGCCGCCGCACCGAGAAGCCGTTTCTCCAGCGTCTTCAACCGCCCGCCATTGGTGATCTGATCTCCTGTCAGGTCGGTCAGGTAGAATACGTCGACCGCGCGCTCGCCATAGGTCGCGACATGGGCCGAGTGGATCGTCACCTTCGACTGAAACAGCGCATGGGCGAGCTGGTTGAGCAGCGCCGGGCGGTCACGTGCATGGACCTCGACCACGGTGAAGCGATTCGACGCGCGATTGTCGATCAGGACGTTGGGCGCGATGGGGAAGGCGTCGGCGCGGGGCCTGGCATTGGGCTTGGCGACCAGCCGATCGGCCAGCTTGCTACGATTGGCCAGCGCATCCTCGATCGCGCGACGCAGGCGGCTGAGCTGGCCCGGATCGTCGAAGGGGCGGCCAAGCGGGTCCTGGACCAGGAAATTGTCGATCGCCATGCCGTCGCGCGTCGTGTGGATGCGCGCGTCGATGATGTTGCCGCCCGCGACATGGATCGCACCCGCGATGCGGTAGAACAAGCCCGGATGGTCGGCGGCGTAGATCGATACGAGCGTCGCCCCGCGCTCGCCATAGACCTGCGCGTCGATCGACAGCTGCGCATCACCCGCCGCCGCCATCTGTCGCGCGTTGTGCGCCAGCACGTCCTCGGGCTCGGCGATCCAATAGGCTTCGGGCAGGCGGCGGACATGCGCCGCAAACTGTGCCTCGGGCCAGCCAAGCAACTCGCCCAGCCGCGCCTGCTTGGCGGCGATCCGTTCGGTGCGGCCGCGCTGCTTGTGGCCGAGCCGGAGAACCTCCTCGGCGGCGTCGTAGAGATCGGCGAGAAGTTGGCGCTTCCATCCATTCCAGGTGCCCGGCCCGACCGCGCGAATGTCGACGATGGTCAGGAGAAGGAGCAGGCGAAGCCGCTCGGGGCTCTGCACCGTCTCGCAGAAGTCGAGGATCGTCTTGAAGTCCGACAGGTCGCGCTTGAAGGCGGTGGCGGACATCAGCAGGTGCCAGCGAACCAGCCAGGCGACCGTCTCGGTCTCCGCTTCGCTCAGCCCCAGGCGCGGGCACAGGCGCTCTGCCACTTCCGCGCCCAGGATCGAATGGTCGCCGCCGCGCCCCTTGGCAATGTCGTGGAGCAGCACCGCGACATAGAGCACGCGCCGCGAGACGATCTGGCCGATGATCGCCGAGGCCACGGGATGTTCCTCGATCAGCTCCTGTCGCTCGATCCGGGCAAGCAGCCCGAGCGCGCGGATGGTGTGCTCGTCGACCGTATAGTGATGATACATGTCGAACTGCATCTGCGCGACGACGCGGCCGAAATCGGGCACGAAGCGGCCGAACACGCCCGCCTCGTTCATCCAGCGCAGCACCAGCTCCGGGTCGTGACGGCTGGTCAGTACGTCCAGGAACAGGGCGTTGGCGCGCGGGTCACCCCGGATGTCGTCGGCCAGCTTGGCGTCGCGCGAGGCGGCGCGCACCGCCAGCGGATGGACCTCCAGCTCGTAACGGTCGGCGAGCTGGAAAATCTCGATCAGACGCACCGGGTCTTCCTGAAAAAAGTCGTCGCGCGGCAGGGCGAGGCGACCGCGATCCAGCACGAAGCCGTTCAGCCGGCGCGGGCGGCGGCGGATGGTGGGCAGGCCGAAGCGATGCCCGCGCGCCGCGAACCGCTCGTCCAGATGCGCCAGGAAGGCGCCAGTCAGTGCACCGACCGTCTTCACCTGAAGGAAATAGAGCTGCATGAACCGCTCGACCTTCGCCTTGCCCGGCCGGTCGGAGAAGCGCATCCTCTCGGCGATCTGGCGCTGCACATCGAAGGTCAGTCGGTCCTCGGCACGCCCCGTGATGGTGTGGAGGTGACAGCGCACCGCCCACAGGAAATTGTCGGCGCGGTGGAATTGCCGATATTCCTCGCGGGTAAACAGGCCACGGTCGATCAGGTCGGCGGCGCGGTCGACGTCATAGACATATTTGCCGATCCAGAAGAGCGCGTGGAGATCGCGTAGGCCCCCCTTGCCTTCCTTGACGTTCGGCTCGACGACATAGCGGGTATCGCCCATCTTGCGGTGGCGCAGGTCGCGCTCGGCCAGCTTGTCGGCGATGAACTGGCGGTGGGTGTCGGTCTGGATCTCCGCCTTGAAGCGCCGCGAGGCCTCGTCATACAGCGCCTGGTCGCCGCACAGGAAGCGCCCCTCCAGCAGCGCTGTACGCACGGTCACGTCGCCCTTGGCCTGGCGGATCATCTCATCGATCGAGCGGCTGGAATGGCCGACCTTCAGTCCCAGGTCCCAGAGCGAATAGAGCATCGACTCGATGACCTGCTCGGCATGGGGCGTCTGTTTGAAGGGAGTGAGGAAGCCGATATCGACGTCCGAATAGGGCGCCATCTCCCCCCGCCCATAGCCGCCCACCGCGATCAGGGTCAGCCGCTCGCCCGCCGTGGGGTTGCTCAAGGGGTAAAGCGTATCGGTGGTGAAATCGAACAGCACCTTCAGCACCTGATCGGTCAGATAAGCCTGCGCCGCCGCCGCCTCCAACCCGCGCGACGGGTGGAGCGAGAGCCGCCGCGCCACCTCCTGGCGCCCGGCGTCGAGCGCGGCGCGCAGGACCGGCGTGACAAGCGTGCGGCCTTCCGCCCCCTTAATCCCCAGCGCAGCGACCTGTTCGGCAAGTGCCCGGCGATCGACGATGGCGCGGCGGTTGGGGAGGGATTCGAAACGGCTGTGCATCGGGGCGTCATAGAGGATGGGTGTGAACAAATGGAGAGGCCACGACACATTCCTCCCCTGCAAGAAGATGGGGACCATGCGCAGCATGGTGGAGGGATATCCCGCTATCGAGAGGTGACACCTCACCGTCAGGGCTGCGCCTGGCACCTCCCCTTGCCGGGGAAGAAGATTCAGATGCTTGGGTGCGTTCCCTTACCATGATACCGCCCGGGCATGGCCGAGCATCATGACATCCCCACCCTGATCGCCGACATGGGCCAGCGCGCCCGCATTGCCGCCGTCACGCTGGCGCAGATGCCGACCGACGCCAAGGCGAATGCCCTGCGCGCCGCCGCCGCCGCGATCCGTGCTGCAACCCCGGCTGTGCTGGAGGCCAATGCGCGCGACGTGGCCGCGGGGGCGGCGAACGGTCTTGGTTCCGCGATGCTCGACCGGCTGACGCTGGACGAGGCGCGGATCGCTGGCATCGTCGCTGGTGTCGAGGCTGTGGCCGGGCTGCCCGATCCGGTCGGTGAGCGGATCGACGAGCGCACCCGGCCCAATGGCCTCCACCTCTCGCGCGTCCGCGTGCCGGTGGGGGTGATCGGTATTGTCTATGAAAGCCGCCCCAACGTCACGGTCGATGCCGCGGCGCTGTGTGCGATGGCGGGCAATGCCGCGATCCTGCGTGGGGGGACGGAGGCGGTGCACAGCAATCGCGCGCTCCACGCCGCCTTTGTCCAGGGCTGGACGGCGGCGGGCGGCCCGGCCGATGCGGTGCAGCTGGTCCCCACGACCGACCGCGCGGCGGTCGGGGCGATGCTGGCGGCGGAGGGCCTGATCGACCTGTTGATCCCGCGCGGGGGCAAAAGCCTGGTCGCCCGGGTGCAGGCCGAGGCCAAGGTGCCCGTCCTCGCGCACCTCGACGGGATCAACCATGTCTATGTCGACGGCTCCGCCGATCGCGCCATGGCGACCCGCATCGTGCGTGACGCCAAGATGCGCCGTACCGGCATTTGCGGCGCGATGGAGACGCTGCTGATCGACCAGGCTTACTGCCACCCCGCCGAACTGATTGCGGCGCTGGTGCAGGCCGGATGCACGGTGCGCGGCGACGACGCGGTGCGCGAAATCGTCCCCGGCCTGGAAGCCGCGACCCCCGAAGATTGGGATACCGAATATCTTGACGCGGTTGCGAGCGTCGCCTTGGTCGACGGGGTCGGTGGCGCGATGGCGCATATCGCGGCGCACGGATCGCACCACACCGACGCGATCGTCGCCGAGGATGCGGGCGTTGCCGAGCGGTTCCTCGCCGAAGTCGACAGCGCGATCGTGCTTTGGAACGCCTCGACCCAGTTCGCGGACGGCGGCGAGTTCGGACTGGGCGCCGAGATCGGCATCGCCACCGGACGCCTGCACGCGCGCGGACCCGTCGCGCTGGAGGGGCTGACCACGTATAAATGGATCGGGCGCGGAACGGGCCAAATCCGAGGATGAAGATCGGTCTGCTCGGGGGGTCGTTCAACCCGGCGCATCGGGGGCATCGCCGGATCACGCTGGACGCGATGCGCGCGCTGGACCTGGATGAGGTCTGGTGGCTGGTATCGCCCGGCAATCCGTTGAAAGACGGCGCCAGCGACATGGCACCCTTTTCCGCGCGGCTCGCCTCGGCCGAGCGCATGGCCCGCCGCGCGCCGATCCGGGCGAGCGCGATCGAGCAGGATCTGCACACCCGCTATACCCTCGACACCGTCCGCGCGATCACCCGGCGTTACCCCGGTCACCGCTTTATCTGGTTGATGGGCGCGGATAATTTGCAGCAATTTCACCGGTGGCGCGGGTGGCGTTCGATTGCCCGCGCGATCCCGATTGCGGTTATCGACCGTCCGGGGTACAATGCGGTCGCCCACGCGACACCCGCGCTGGGCTGGTTCAGGCGTTTCCAGAGGCGTCCGGACCAGGCGAAGAACTGGACGATGTGGAGTTTGCCGGCCTTCGTGCTGTTGCGCTTCCGCCCCGACCCGACTTCCGCCACGGGCCTTCGGGCTCGCGATCCGGACTGGTTTCGGCATATGGGCCGGAACGTCCCCTGAACAGGAGCTCACTTGGCCACTTCCCCGCAATCGCCGCGTCCGTCCGATCCCGCCGAGGTGGAGGCGCTGCACCGCCTGATCCTCGCGTCGCTGGATGACGACCAGGCGGTGGAGACGATCTCGATCCCGCTCGCGGGCAAATCGTCGATTGCCGATTTCATGGTGATCGCCAGCGGTCGCTCGACCCGGCAGGTCGCCTCGATGGCGATGAAACTCGCCGAGAAGATCAAGGCCGAGTTCGGCCGTTCGGTCCGGATCGAGGGTCTGCCGACCGCCGACTGGGTGCTGATCGACGCGAACGACGTGATCGTCCACCTGTTCCGGCCCGAGGTTCGCACCTTCTACAATCTGGAGCGCATGTGGGCGTTCGGCGATGCGCCGACTCCGCCCGCCAGCCCGGCCGACCGCCAGCTCTGACGCTTTAGAGCCCGCCCGTGCTGCTGCATATCGTCGCGCGCGGGCGGATCGGCCGTTCGCCCGAGGCCGAGCTGGTCGACCGCTATATCAAGCGGATCGGCTGGCCGACCAGGGTGACCGAGCTCCCCGATACCGGCGGCAAGGTTCCAGCCCTGGAGGGCCAGGCGCGTCTGGTCCTGATGGACGAGAAGGGCGAGAACCTGACCTCGATGGATTTCGCGCGTCGGCTGGAGCGCTGGCGTGACGATGGCGTGCGCGAGTGCCGCTTCATGATCGGCGCGGCGGACGGGTTCGAGGATGCCGACCGGGCACGCGCCGACCTGCTCATCTCCTATGGCCGGGCGACCTGGCCGCACATGATGGCGCGTGCGATGCTGGCCGAACAGCTGTTCCGCGCGACCAGCATCCTCGCCAACCATCCCTATCACCGCGAAGGCTAGACGTGGTGTTGTGTCATGCGGCGCGGCGGCATGGCGTGCTGGCGCTGGCGGCCCTGGCGCTGCTCGGCGCGACCGACATCGCCGGAGACCAGCGGCGGCTGGCCGAGGCCCGTGCGGGTGCGGCGGCGGCGCAGGCGCGCGCCCAGGCACTGGAGAGCCAAGCCGGGGTCGAGCGCAACGCCGCCGCCATCGCCCAGGCGAAGGAGCGCGCGATGGCAGCCCGCGTCGCGGCGGCGGAGGCCGAGGTGACGGCGGCGCGGGCACGGGTCGATCTGGTCGCCGGGCTGCTGGAGCAACAACAGGCGAAACTGGCCAGGGCGCAGGCCCCGCTCGCGCATCTGCTGGCCGCGATGCAGAGCATGGCGGCACGCCCCCCGCTGGCGGCGGTGGCGCAGCCGGGCTCGGTCGCCGATCTGGCGCATGTCCGCGCGGTCTTCGCCACCGTCGCCCCCGTCATCGCCCAGCGTTCCGCAACCGTTCGCGCCGAACTCGCCGCCACCCGACGGGTGCGTGCGCAGGTGACGGTGGCGGCGCGCGCGCTGGCGGCGACCACCACCAAGCTGGAGAGCGAACGCCAGGCGCTGGCCAAGCTGGAGGCGAGCCATCGCGGTCGCGCCGAAGCGCTGGGCCAGGTCGCGATCGACGAATCCAACCGCGCACTGGCGCTGGGCGAGGCGGCGCGCGACATCGTCGACCGCATGACCGAACGCGGCGAGGCGAAAGCGACGGCGGGCGAACTCCTGGCGCTTCCCGGTCCCGTCTCGCGCCCGCTTGGATCAGGCGTCATGGGACCAGCGATCGCGCCAGGCACCTATCGCCTGCCGGTGCAAGGCAAGGTCGCGGGCGGCTTCGGCGAGATTTCGGATTCGGGCGTGCGGGCGCGCGGCATCACCCTGTCGACCGTCCCCTATGCCCCCGTCGTCGCGCCCGCAGGCGGCGAGGTCCGCTATGCGGGCGCGTTTCGCGGCTATGGCGGCATCGTCATCCTGAATCACGGCACCGGCTGGACCAGCTTGGTGACCGGGTTGGGCGGTATCGCGGTCAAACCGGGGCAGCACGTCGCGGCGGGCACTGTCCTCGGCCGGGCGGGGCGGGCGCGGAACGGCGTCGAACCGCGCGTGACGGTGGAATTGCGGCGCGACGGACGACCGATGGATATTGCCGCGCTTCTGGGGTGAGGCGACAATAGCGGAAAGGAATCAAGCGCCCGTCTTCACGATCCGGTTCGGCGCCGCACACTTCGCATAGGCCTCTTTATATGGCTTGTCCGAGCATCGGGCGAAGCCGTCGAGCACGTTGAGGTTCATCGACCAAGATATGGCGATCGGCTTGCCATCGGGGCCACGCGGATCGACAGGCTACGCCAACCGGTCAAATCCTGATCGAACGCCCGTTGGGCAATGCCATCATGGACGCGCGATCATAAGCGCAGTCGGGGGTAGCGGTGGCGAGTAGAAGGGCGATCAGCATCGCGTCCATCCTCCATGATCAGCCCGTTTCGCAAGCGCGCTGACGTTACGGCCGTCTGGCGGCCGGTCATCTGTCTCGATGGAGCGTCGCCTGTCTCGCTCACCCCCCGTTCAGCACGGTTGCGCTTTGATTGCGTCCGGCTTCCCGCTACACAGGCGGATCGCTTATCTGGTCCAGGACCCTCGATGCCCCGTTCGTTTGTGAAGCGTCCGCTTCTGACTGCTACTGCCCTTGTCGGCGCGCTGGCCATGGTGCCGATCACGACCTCCGCGATGGCGGCGGTGGACAGCTCGACCGTTCGCCAGTTCGACCGGTTCCTCGACGTGTATAACCGGATCAAGGCCGATTATGTCGACAAGGTCGACGACGACACGCTGATTAAGGGCGCGATCCAGGGGATGCTGGCGGCGCTCGATCCGCATAGCAGCTATGTCGATGCGCTCGACTTCGACAATCTGAAGATCCAGACCGAGGGCAATTATGGGGGCCTGGGCCTGACCGTCTCGATGGAGGACGGCGCGATCAAGGTCATCGCGCCGCAGGAGGACACGCCCGCAGGCCGCGCAGGTGTGAAGTCGGGCGACTACATCACGCACATCGACGGCAAGCTGATCTATGGCCAGTCGCTGGACGAGGCGATCGGCCAGATGCGGGGCAAACCGGGCACCAAGATCAAGCTGACCATCGTCCGCCCCGGCCGCGACAAGCCGATCGAGCTGACCCTGACCCGCGAGGTCATCGTCCAGCGCCCGGTGAAGTGGGAGGTGAAGGGCGATGTCGGCTATATCAACATCAACACCTTCTCCGAGAATACCGGCGCCGACACGCGGGCTGCGATCATGGCGATCGACAAGGCGCTGGGCCATCGGCCGCTGGGCTATGTCGTCGATCTGCGCGACAATGGCGGCGGGTTGCTGACCCAGGCGATCGCGGTCAGCGACGCGTTCCTCGATCATGGCGAGATCGTGTCGCAGCGCGGCCGCGAGAAGTCGGATATCGAGCGCTATTATGCCAAGCCCGGTGACGATGCGCATGGCTTGCCAGTGATCGTGCTGACCAATTCCGGCACCGCCTCCGCCTCCGAGATCGTCGCGGGCGCGCTCCAGGATCATCACCGCGCGATCGTCATGGGAGAGCGCAGCTTCGGCAAGGGTTCGGTACAGACGCTGCTGCCGCTGGGGCCGGAGACGGCACTCCGACTGACCACCGCGCGCTATTACACCCCCTCGGGCCGCTCGGTGCAGGAGGGCGGGATCGAGCCGGACATCAAGGTGCCGCAGATTTCCGACCCCGATTACAAGACGCGCCCCGTCTTCCGCGAAGCCGATCTGCGCCGCCACCTGATCAACGAGGTGAAGGCCGACAATTCGATCCTGGAAGAGGATACCAAGACCGATCCGCGCTTCGCCGCCACGCCCGAGGCGCTGAAGAAGCAGGGGATCGAGGACTTCCAGCTCTATTACGCGCTGAAGACCGTAGCGCGGCTGGGCGGCCCGGCCCAGGTCGCCGCCGCCACCAAGCCGCCGGTGAAGTGACGATGGCGCCCCCCCGTACCCGAAACGAACGGCTGGCCAATATCATCGCCTTCGCCTTGCCCGCGGCGCTTCTTGCGGGAGCCTGGGCCAGTCAACTGATCGGCGGCCTCTACCCGTGCGAGATGTGCCATTGGCAGCGCTGGCCGCATTACGCCGCGCTTGTCCCGGCGCTGATCGCCTTCTTCGTACCCCAGCGCAGCATCCGGGGATCGCTTGTCGTACTGGCGGCGTTGTTGATTGCGGTGTCGGGAGCGATCGGCGTCGCCCATGCCGGGGTGGAATATGGCTGGTGGCAGGGCTTTACCGCCTGCACCTCGACGGTGAACTTCACGGGTGGGAGCGCCGCCGACCGGCTGAATGCGATTCTGAAGGCGCCGGTCATCCGCTGTGATGTGGCGCAATGGACCCTTGGCGGGATTTCACTGGCCGGGTTCAACGCCATCTTGTCGCTGGGTGGCGCGGTGGGGATCCTGTTGTTGATGAGGAAGGTGCGATGAGCCAGCTTCGCTGGATGCCGGGCGACCGGCGCGAATCGATGAAGGCGATGGTCCGGGTCGACCAGGCCGGGGAATATGGCGCGACCCGCATCTATGCGGGGCAGCTGGCGGTGCTGGGCGACCGGCACCCCTTTTCACGCGCGATCCACCACATGGCCGAGCAGGAAGAGCGACACCGCGCCTTTTTCGACCGGCTGATCGCCGAGCGCCGCGTGCGCCCGACGCTGTTCCAGCCCTTTTGGGACAAGGCGGGCTTTGCGCTGGGCGCGATCACCGCCGCGATCAGCCCCAAGGCGGCGATGGCCTGCACGGCCGCGGTCGAAACCGAAATCGACAAACACTATCAGCAGCAGCTCGAACAGCTGGGCGACAGCGATCCGGAACTGTCCGAGGCGATCGCCGATTTCCAGGCTGAGGAGTTGGAGCATCGCGATCATGCGCTGGGCGCGGGCGCGCAGGAGGCGTTCGCCTATCCGGTGCTTTATGGATTGATCCGGGCAGGCTGCAAGGTCGCGATCGCCGCGGCCAAGCGGATCTGACACGGACGAGCGGGAGAGAGAGGATGATGAACCGCCCCTGGGCCATCGCCACGCTGGTGGTTTTCGCGAGCGCGAGCCCCGTGACGGCGCAACAGGTAGCCGCCCCCGGCGCGATCAAGGCCAAGCCGATCGAGGCGCCGGGTGAGGTATCGCGCAACGCGCCGGTCAACGGCGTGCTGACCCTGTTCGGCAACGAGCGCTGTCCGACCGACAATAACGGCAACGAGATCGTCGTCTGCGTCCGCCGCGGCGCCGAGGAGCAGTTCCGCGTGCCCAAAGAGCTGCGCGAGCTTCAAGTGACGCCCGAGAATGAAAGCTGGGCGGCGCGGGCGACGGGCACGCTGAACGAGGGTGCGGGCGTGAACAGCATCGGCAGCTGTTCGGCGGTCGGCGCGGGCGGCGCGACGGGCTGCTTCGTCCAGCGCGCGCGGGAAAACCGGGCCGTCAACGCCCAGCGCAGGCGCGACGAAGAACCGCCCAATCCCTAATAGCCCATTCCCCCTGCAAGGGGGGAATGGGATGAATGTCGTGGACGACTAAGCCGCCGCCTGCACACGCGAAACCTGAGAGATTCGTTCCAGTGCCAATGCGCGCGCGGCTTCGTCGGGCGTGATGCCGTTTTGATCGGCCAGCGCCAGAACGGCCGCCATCTTCTGGCCCACCGCCATGACCCGCCGCTCGACCTCGGGTGTGGACCAGCCCAGATATTCGCCCGCGACGTTGATGATCCCGCCCGCATTGACGAGGAAATCGGGCGCATAAAGCACACCGCGTTCGGCCAGTCGTGAGGCGAGGTCCTCGCTGGCCAGCTGATTATTGGCCGCGCCACACACCACGCTTGCGCGCAACTGCGCGACCGTCTCGGCGTCCAGCACCCCACCCAGCGCACAAGGGGCCAGCACGTCGACGCGAGCGGACAACAACGCGCGGCTGCTCATCACCATCGCGCCGAACCGGTCGGCAGCGCGCGCTGCGACCTCGCTGCGGGGCTCCGCGACGATCAGCTTCGCCCCCTGTGCGTGAAGCAATTCGCACAACGCATAGCCGACATGGCCCAGCCCCTGCACCGCGACGGTGAGGTCGGACAGATCGGCGCCCAGCTGCCGATCGACCGCGACGCGCATCGCTTCCAACACGCCCAGCGCGGTCCATGGCGAGGGATCACCGCCGGGCTTCCGGCCCGAGGCGGGCAGCCCGGCGACATGACGGGTCCGGGTGGCCACCTCCGCCATGTCCGCCACGCTCGTTCCGACGTCTTCGGCCGTGACATAGCGCCCCTTCAGCTCGGCCACCTGACGACCAAAGGCGCGAAACAGCGCGGCCCGGTCGAACGGTCGCTGGGGCAGGCGGATCACCGCCTTGCCGCCGCCCAAGGGCAGATCCGCAAGCGCGTTCTTCAGCGCCATGCCTTCGGCGAGGCGTAGCGCATCGACGGTCGCGGCGCGGTCGTCGGGGTAATGCCACAACCTGCAGCCACCGGCAGCCGGGCCGAGCGCGCTCGAGTGCAGGACGACGACACCGCTCGCTCCACTGTCCTCGTCATGAAAGGTCACCACCTCTTCGGGCGGCAGGCTCTGTCGGTCTTGGACGGGGCGAAGCATCGGTCATCTTCCTCAAACTGTCTCTGCCGTTTGAATAGCCCGGACCGCGAGGCGAATCTGATCCAATTTGTTAGGATTTCCGACGATATCCGGTTAGAGTATCCAGAAGATAAGCGATTTTCGGAAAATATGATGCACGAGCTCGACATTTGGGAACGCCGCATCCTCGCTCTGCTCCAGGAGGATGCCAGCCTATCCACGGCCGCGATCGCCGAAGCGGTGGGACTTTCGGCTTCGCCGTGCTGGCGACGGATCGACCGGCTGGAGCGAGACGGCATCATCAAGCGTCGGGTCGCGCTGGTCGACCGGACGAAGGTCGGATTGAAGGCGCAGATCTTCGCCCAGGTGAAGCTCAACGCCCATGGCCGCGCCAATCTCGACGAGTTCACCGCCGCGATCCGTGAGGTGCCGGAGGTGATGGAATGCCACGTGCTGATGGGCTCGGTCGACTTCATGCTGCGCATCGTCGCAGCGGATATCGAATCCTATGAGCGGCTGTTCTTCGAACGGCTGTCCAACCTCCCGGGCGTGCAAGAGATCAACTCGACGGTGGCGCTGTCCGAGATCAAATCGACGACGTCATTGCCGATCCTGCCGTAGCGGGCGGCATTCTTTCTACCTTCCCATCGGAACAGGCTTTGGGGCGAAGCGGGTGCCTTCAGCTTCGGTCCGGCCGGGGCAATTTTGGGGACGAACAATCCCGTCCGCCCATGCACGCCCGCGCTTTCATGGCTGCGCGCAAACCCGGACAGTTTTGCGTCGCTGTGCGGGTCAGAAGACGAAAACCCCCGAAAGCTCGAAAGCCCGGGGGTTTCATCAGCATCCGATGACTTAGGGGCTTAAACCCCCGAGTCGGGTCCGATCACTTCGGCGCCAGGACCATCAGCATCTGGCGACCTTCCATGCGCGGATAGGCTTCGACCTTGGCGGTTTCCGCCATCGCCTCGGCGACGCGCTGGAGCACCGCCATGCCGAGCTGGCCATGGCTGAGTTCGCGACCGCGGAAGCGCATGGTGACCTTCACCTTGTCGCCCTCGCCGATGAATTCCGCCACCTTCTTCATCTTGGTGTCGTAATCATGGTCGTCGATGTTCGGACGCATCTTGATCTCCTTGATCTCCTGCGTCTTCTGCGACTTGCGGGCGAGATTCGCCTTTTTCTGCGCCTCGTACTTATATTTGCCGACGTCGAGGAACTTGGCGACGGGCGGGTCGGCGTTGGGCGACACTTCGACCAGGTCGAGGCCGAGCTCCTGGGCCTGCGCCATCGCTTCGCGCGTGTACATCACGCCGAGATTCTCGCCCTCATGGTCGATCACGCGAACCTTGGGGCTTTGAATCCACTCGTTGAACCGAGGACCGTTCATCGGCGGCGCCTGCATCGGACGGCGCATCATGGGAGGACGTATGGGTATTTCTCCTGTGGCAATTACGATTTCAATATAAGCGATCGGACCCGAATTTGAAAGGGCGAGACAAACGTCCCGCCCTTTCCTTCAACCCGTGATGTTTCAGCCGCGCAGATCGGGCGGAGTCGCCTCGTTGCGCAGCATGGCGATGGCATCTTCGAGGGTCATGATCTCCTGCGCCTGGCTGCCCAGACGGCGGACGGCGACCTTGCCTTCCTCGGCCTCGCGCTTGCCGACGACCAGCAGCACAGGCACTTTGGCGACCGAGTGCTCGCGCACCTTATAGTTGATCTTCTCGTTGCGCAGATCGGTCTCGACGCGGATGCCCGCCGCCGCCAGCTTGGCCGCCGCTTCTTCCGCATAGCCGTCCGCGTCCGACACGATGGTCGCGACCACCGCCTGCACCGGCGCCAGCCAGACGGGGAAGCGGCCGGCATAATGTTCGATCAGGATGCCGATGAACCGCTCATACGATCCGAAGATCGCGCGGTGGAGCATGATCGGGCGATGCCGCTCGCCATCCTCGCCGATATAGGATGCGTCGAGTCGCTCGGGCAGGACGCGATCGGACTGGATGGTGCCGACCTGCCAGGTGCGGCCGATCGCGTCGGTCAGGTGCCATTCAAGCTTGGGCGCATAGAATGCCCCCTCACCCGGCAGCTCTTCCCAGCCATATTGCTCGGTGGCGAGGCCCGCCGCGACGACCGCGTTGCGCAGTTCCTCCTCGGCCATGTCCCACATCTCTTCAGTGCCGAAGCGCTTTTCGGGGCGCAGCGCCAGCTTGATCGAATAGGTGAAACCGAAATCCTTGTAGATCCGGTCCGCCAGTTCGCAGAAGGCGCGGACTTCCTCGACGATCTGGTCCTCGCGGCAGAAGATATGCGCGTCGTCCTGGGTGAACTGGCGCACGCGCATCAGGCCGTGCAGCGCGCCGTGCGGCTCGTTGCGGTGGCAGCAGCCATTCTCGTAGAAGCGCAAGGGAAGGTCGCGATAGGACTTGATCCCCTGGCGGAAGATCAGGACGTGCGCAGGGCAGTTCATCGGCTTCAGCGCCATCCACTGCGCGTCGTCCGACACCAGCGGGCCTTCGTCCTCGACGTTGGGCACCTCGTCGGGGATCACGAACATATTCTCGCGATACTTGCCCCAATGGCCCGACTGCTCCCACTGGCGCGCGTCCATCACCTGCGGCGTCTTCACCTCGCGGTAGCCGGTCGCGTCGATCGCGCGGCGCATATAGGCCTCCAGCTCGCGCCAGATGCGATAGCCCTTGGGGTGCCAGAAGACCGAGCCGTGCGCCTCCTGCTGGAGGTGGAACAGGTCCATCTCGCTGCCCAGCTTGCGATGGTCGCGCTTGGCGGCTTCCTCCAGCCGCGTCAGATGCTCGGCCAGCTGCTTCTTGTTCAGCCAGCCGGTGCCGTAGATGCGACTGAGCATCGCGTTCTTCTGGTCGCCGCGCCAATAGGCGCCCGACACGCGGGTCAGCTTGAAGGCATTGGGGTCGAGCTTGCCGGTCGAGGCCAGGTGCGGCCCCCGGCACATGTCGAGCCACGCATCCTCGCCCTTGCCGGCGCGATAGACGGTCAGTTCCTCGTCGTCGGGCAGTTCGGCGGCCCACTGCGCCTTGAACGTCTCGCCCTGCGCGGTCCAGCGTTCGATCAGCTGCTCGCGGGTCCAGACCTCGCGGATCAGCGGCTCGTCCTTCGCGATGATCTTGCGCATCTCGGCCTCGATCGCGGGCAGGTCCTCCTCGGTGAAGGGCCGATCCTTGGGCGCGAAGTCGTAATAGAAGCCGTCATCGGTCGCCGGGCCGAAGGTGATCTGCGTGCCGGGGAACAGCGCCTGCACCGCCTCGGCCAGCACATGCGCATAGTCGTGGCGGGCGAGTTCGAGCGCGTCGGCCTCGTCCTTCGCGGTCACCAGCGCGAGGGCGGAATCACCCTCGAACGGGCGCATGATGTCGCGCAGCTCGCCATCGACGCGCGCGGCAATCGCCGCCTTGGCGAGGCCCGGCCCGATCGCGGCGGCGATGTCCGCGGGGGTAGTTCCGGGCGCGACCTCACGGACGGAACCGTCGGGCAGCGTGATACGGAACATCGCGGACATGGATACTCTCTTCGATAATTATGGGTGATGCGCCAGCGGAGCCCGGCGCGAGGGGCTCTATAGGGAAGAATCCTCGGTAGGTATATGGGGTGGCGGTCAGGCGTGCGCCCGGATCTTGGGCAGCACGCCCAGCGCGGGCCGCGCATACCAGTAACCCTGGTGATAGCGGACGCCCAGATCGTTCAGCGTCGCCGCCTCCGCCGCCGTCTCGATCCCCTCGGCGATCAGCAGCGTGTCGAGTTCGGCGCACATGCCGACCATGGCGCGCACGATGGCGCGGCGGCGGGGATCGGTGTCGATGTCGCGGACCAATTCCATGTCCAGCTTCACCTCGTCGGGGGCGAAGCGGACGAAGCGGTCCAGCCCCGAATGGCCTGCGCCGAAATCGTCGATCGCGACCGAAAAGCCGATCTGCTTATAGGTGTCGATGATCCCCGAGACATGTTCGGGCGAGCCCATCTGCTCATTCTCGGTGAATTCGAAGATCAGCCGGTCGATCGGCAGCCCCTCGGCCCGGGCAGTGCGCAACGTCAGCTGGATGCAGGCCATCGGCGAGTAGACGGCGTTGGGCAGGAAGTTGATCGACAGCCGCGCGTCGCCGTCCATGATCCCGGCCGCCATCGCGGTTTCGATCGCCTTCACCCGGCACGCCTGGTCGAAGGAATAGCGGTTCGCCTCGGTCACCTGCGACAGCACGCTATAGGCGCTCTCGCCCCCGATGCCCCGGATCAGCGCCTCATAGGCAAAGGGGCGGCCGGTCGTGGTGTCGACGATCGGCTGGAACGCCATCGCGAACGGCATTTCGAAATCGATACCGTCGCGGCACCCGCTGCAGATTTTGCGCATTTCCATCTGCGCGAACCTAGGCGCCAATGGTTAACGCGATGCCTCATAACGTTTTTCCCGCGAAAAGGAACGGCGCCGCCATGGCTGGCCTGGCCGCCCTTGCGACCCGGGCCACTGTGCGCGCCATGTCTCGAGCGTCATCCGATCCGGCGGCGGGCCGTACCCAGGTCCGACATCAGGTTCCGACACGGCGAGCGCGTCCGTCGGCGGCAGTCCTGGCAGGGCGGTTGGCCATGACGTCTTCAGGACCCCGCCTCTTTCCCTCACGCAATCCCGAACGGCACCAGATGATTGTCCTGGATATGCCCGATGCGCGCCCGCCCCAGATAGGGCACGCCCATCTCGGTGCACCAGCGCTGGATCATGAACTCCAGCGTCTCGCCCCATTCGGGTTCGTTGGGCTGCACATTGCTGATCGCGCCCAGCCGGACGCCCGCCACGCCCTTCAACTGGGTAGCATTCGCCATGGTGAACAGCATCCGGTCGATCGCATACATATGCTCCGAAACCTCCTCGATGATGAGGACATGGTCGGTCAGGTCGGGAAGCCAGGGCGTGCCGATCAGCGCGTGGAGGATCGATAGGTTGAACGCCGCCGCCGGACGGCCGTCCAGGCCCGGCTCCAGCCCCTGCCGGTCGCCGCTGGTGAACCAGCCGAGCGAGCGCGCCACCGTCACGTCGCCTTGCTGCCGCCTTATGTCGCTCGCCATCGGCCCGTGCACCGGCCGCCCGATCCGCCGGGCATAGAGCGCGCCCAGCACGAAGCCCAAGTCGGAGTATCCGATATAGGTCTTGTGCCCTGCCGCCGCGTTCAGATTCGGCATGACCCGCGACAATATGCGGTTCGATCCATATCCCCCGCGCAGGAACCAGATCGCGTCGATGCCGGGATCATTGGCGAACTCCAGAAAGGCCGAGGCGCGGCGTTCGTCATTCCCGGCGAAATGCCCGTCCTGCTCATAGCATTGCGGATGGAAAATCAGGTCGACGTCCGGATAGGCGATCGCGGCAAAGGCGCTGACCGGTGCTTCGGCGGCGGGGTTGCCGATGCTGGCGGGCGCGAGGATTCCGATCTTCATGTCAGCGCGTCCCCTTGTATCCCCATCCGGCCGGGCATTGCCCTGTGCCGCAGAACCGCCGATAGCGTGGGCTTATGACCAACGGCAATTCCTGTTTTCTGGTGGGTATCGGCGGATCGGGGATGATGCCGCTGGCGATGATCCTGCGTACGCGTGGATGGACGGTTGCGGGTTCCGATCGTGGGCTCGACCAGGGCCGCGTCGCGGCGAAGTTCGAGGCGCTGCGGGCCGCCGGCATCGCGCTCTACCCGCAGGACGGATCCGGCGTCACTTCGCCCGATCAGCTCGTCATCGCCTCGGCGGCGGTCGAGGAGACGGTGCCCGACATCGTCGCCGCCAACCGGCTGGGCTGTCCCCGCGCCACCCGGGCGCAGATGCTGGCCAGCCTGTTCAACGACAGCAAGCTCCCTATCGGCGTGGCGGGGACCAGCGGCAAGTCGACCGTCACCGGCATGATCGCCTTCATCCTGCACCAGACGGGCCGCGATCCGACCGCGATGAACGGCGCGGTGATGAAGGACTTTGTCTCGCCCGACAGCCCCTTTGCCAGCGCGCTGGTCGGCGGCGGCGACGCGTTCGTCAGCGAAGTGGACGAAAGCGACGGCTCGATCGCGCTCTACAATCCCGCCATTGCGGTGCTGAACAATGTCAGCCTCGACCACAAGTCGCTGGAGGAATTGCGCGACCTGTTCGGCGGCTTCGCGGCCCGCGCGCAGCATGTCGTCGCCAATGCGGGCGATGCCGAGACGGCGGCGCTGCTGGCCGACCTGCCCAACCTCACCACCTTCGCGGTGGAGGGTGCCGCCGATCTGGTCGCTGAAGCGCTGAAGCCCGAACCCTTTGCGATCAGCTTCGACCTGATCACCGGGGGGGCGGGCTATCATGTCCGGCTGTCTGTGCCGGGCCGCCACAATGTCTCCAATGCGCTGGCCGCGATCGGTGCCAGCGTGGCGGCGGGCGTGCCCCTGATCGACGCGATCCGCGCAGTTGAGCGCTTCACCGGCCTGAAGCGCCGGTTCGAAAAGGTCGGCATGGGCGGCGGCGTCACCGTCATCGACGATTTCGGCCACAACCCCGACAAGATCGCCGCGACGCTCGACACGCTCCACGCCTTTCCCGGGCGGTTGCTGATCCTGTTCCAGCCGCATGGCTATGGCCCGCTGAAGGTCATGCGCACCGAACTGGTCGATAGCATCGCCGCGCGGATGAAGCCGGACGACGTGCTCGTCCTGCCCGACCCGGCCTATTTCGGCGGTACCGTGGCACGCGAAGTGACCAGCGCCGACATCGTCGCCGACCTGCGCGTGCGGGGTATCGACGCCCGCCACATCGCCGACCGTGCCGAGGCGGCGGCGGCGCTGGTGGCGGAGGCGCGGCCGGGCGACCGCATCGTGGTGATGGGCGCGCGCGACGATACGCTCAGCCTGTTGGCGCAGGACATGGTGGACCAACTCGCCACGTAAAGGACGCTTGACGTAAAGCGAACTTTCCATGTAAAGCCTCCTTCACATTCGAAGGAGGTTCGTCATGTCCCTGCGCCCTGAAATGAAGCGTTATACCTATCGCCTGCTCCTGACCTTCTGCGTGTACGCTATTGCGCTGGTGGGGGCGAATATGTGGTTCCGCCATGCACCGCCCTCGGGCCTGCTCGCCTATGTCGTCGCTATATTGCCCGCACTGCCGATCATGGGTGTCTTCGTCGTGATCGGCCGGCTGCTGGTCGAGATGCGTGACGAATATGTCCGTATGCTCATTGTCCGACAGTCGCTGATCGCGACCGGCTTTGCCCTGTCCGTGTCCACTGCCTGGGGATTTCTTGAAGGCTTTGGGCTGGTCGAGCATGCGCAGGGCTATTGGACGACCGTCCTTTGGTTTGCGGGACTGGGGCTGGGCGGCTGCTTCAACGCCTTGACCGAATGGCGGGCGGCGCGATGAACAACCACCTGCGCACGCTGCGCGCCGAGCGCGGCTGGAGCCAGCAGGATCTGGCCGAGCGGCTCGAGGTCAGCCGCCAGAGCGTCAATGCGATCGAGACGGGGCGCTATGATCCGTCGCTCCCCCTGGCCTTCAAGATCGCCGAACTGTTTGCTTGCGCGATCGAGGACATCTTCGTCAGTCCCTCCAAAGGCTGATTTGGCCAATTCCCATCACCGTGATAGGATCGGCGCGAACGGCCCTAGGAGAACGCCCGTCATGTTCCGCCGCCTGTTTACCGAACATCCCGAAAGCGTCGGCGAAAGCTATGTCGAGCATTTCGGCGTCGCGGCGCGTTTCGGGGCCATCATGATCGTCGGCGGGCTGGGCGCGATCGTCCATGCGGTGGTGCCGGGGCTGTGCACGACCACGGGCAGCGACACCGTGGCGCGGCTTCATGCCGAGATGGTGGCCAAGCGGCGCAAGAAACAGGCCGCACAGGCGCAGATGAAGAGTGTGGAATATGTGATCTGAGCGGAGGGAATGGCCCATCCACCACCGCTTCGCGGCGGTCCGTTCAGCCTGAGCGAAGAGGGGGGATTGGCGGGCGGTGATTCTGACCGTCGGGTTTCCATTCCCTCCCCCGCATCCTAAATCCCGGTCATGACCGACACCCCCCGCCCCAAGCTCGCCTATCACTGGACGCCGGGCATCGGCCCCGCGATCGTCTTCCTGCCGGGCTATGCCTCGGATATGCAGGGGTCGAAGGCGCTGGCGTTGGAGGCATGGGCCAAGGCGAGCGGCCGGGCGTTCCTGCGCTTCGACTATGGCGGCTGTGGCGAATCGGAAGGTGCGTTCGAGGATCAGGCGCTGGCCGACTGGCGGGACGACGTCGTCGCGATGCTCGACAATGTGGTGAAGGGACCGGCGGTGCTGGTCGGGTCGTCGATGGGCGGCTGGCTCATGCTGCTCGCCGCGCGGGCTCGACCGGAGCAAGTCAAGGCGCTGGTCGGCATCGCGCCCGCGCCCGACTTCACCGACTGGGGCTTTTCGGAAGGCGAGAAGATGACGATCCTCCAGGCCGGGCGGCTGGAGCGGCCCAATCCTTACGGCCCCGCCCCCACCGTCTATACCCGCCGCTTCTGGTCGTCGGGCGAGGCCAACCGGCTGACGTTCGGCCCGATCGCGTTCGACGGGCCGGTGCGGCTGCTGCAGGGCATGGCGGATCCCGATGTGCCGTGGCATCGGACCACCCATCTGGCGCAGCTGTTCCGTTCAGCCGATGTGCAGACTGTTTTGATCAAGGACGGAGACCACCGGCTGTCGCGTGAGGCCGACATCGCGCTGCTGATCCGGGCCGTCGAGGACGTGTTGCACTGCCTATGATCCTGTTTCCCCTGGCGCTTGCCGCCGCCGTCCAGTCCGCGCCCAAGACGCCGCCCCTCCCCAGCGATCCACGCGAGGCGCGCTATCAGCGCTGCGTCACGCTGGCCGAGCGCGATCCCGCCGCTGCCAAGATCGAAGCGGGCAAGTGGCGACTGGCGGGCGGCGACTATTTCGCGCAGCAATGCCTGGGGCTGGCCTTCGCGACCGAGCGGAACTGGAGCGCCGCCGCTAGTGCCTTTGAGCAGGCCGCCCGCGCCGCCGAGACCGCGCATGACGTGCGCGCCGCCAATTACTGGGCGCAGGCGGGCAACGCTTTTCTGGCGGCAGGCGATGCCACTCACGCCCGTTCCGCGCTGGATGCCGCACTGGCGGCGGGCGAGCTGAGTGGCTTTGCGCTGGGCGAAGCGCAGCTCGACCGCGCCCGTGCCTCGGTCGCGGGCGGGCAGATGGCCGCAGCGCGGGTCGATCTGGATGCGGCGCTGACCCATGCACCCGCCGATCCGCTCGCCTGGCTGCTCTCGGCAACGCTGGCGCGGCGAATGAAGGACCTGCACCGTGCGCAAAAGGACATCGCCCAGGCGCTGGCCCGCTCCGCCGACGATGCCAGCGTCCAGCTCGAGGCGGGCAACATCGCCGCCGTCGCGGGCGACGAAGCGGGTGCGCGCAAGGCGTGGAGCGAGGCCGCCCGCCTGTCCCCGCCCGACAGCCCGATCCGCGCCGAAACCGCCAAGGCGCTGTCGCAATTTCCGTCCCGCTGATCGCTTATCGTACGTAAAGGTCCGGTATCTCCGATCGGGATAGCATGGTCCTCACCGCCCGAACGGCCCCGTTGAACAGGCAGAACATCCGATGCGCTATCTCCACACCATGATCCGCGTCAGCGACCTGGACGCCAGCATCCGCTTTTTCGAACTGCTGGGCCTGCGCGAAGTCCGCCGGATCGACAATGAACGCGGCCGCTTCTCGCTGATCTTCTTGGCCGCGCCCGGTGACGAAGGCCGCGCCGAGGTCGAGCTGACGCACAATTGGGACCCCGAAATCTATACCGGCGGACGCAATTTCGGGCATCTCGCCTACCGCGTCGACGATATCTACGAAACCTGCCAGCGGCTGATGGACGCTGGAATCACCATCAACCGCCCGCCGCGCGACGGCCATATGGCCTTCGTCAAGACGCCCGACGGCATCTCGATCGAGCTGTTGCAGGACGGTGCGTTGCCGCCCACCGAACCCTGGGCCTCGATGCCCAATGTCGGAAGCTGGTAAGAGCGACGTCATGGAAATCGTTCGAGTCCCCGTCCTCTCCGATAATTACGCCTGGCTGATCCATGATGCGGGCCAGACCGTCGCGCTCGACCCCGGCGAGGCCGCACCCGTCGCGGCGGCGGCCGCGGCCCGCGGCTGGACGATCGATCAGGTCTGGCTGACCCATTGGCATCCCGATCATGTCGGCGGCGCCGCTGCGCTGAAAGCGCAAGGGGCCAGGGTAGCGGGTCCGGCGGCGGAGGCGGCGAAGATCGACGGGCTCGACACGCTGCTGGCCGAGGGCGATACCATCGCAGTCGGCGATGCGGCGGCGACGATCTGGTCGGTGCCCGGCCATACGGCGGGGCATATCGTCTTTCATATCCTCGACCGGGCGACCATCTTCACCGGCGACACGCTGTTCGCCATGGGATGCGGGCGGCTGTTCGAGGGAACGGCGGAACAGATGCACGCCAATATGCGCCGCTTCGCGGGGCTGCCGGGTGACACCCGCGTCTATTGCGGGCACGAATATACCCTGTCCAATGCCCACTTCGCCGCCGCCGCCGAACCGGAGAATGACGCCATCGCCGAGCGGCTGGCCGATGTCGTCGCGATGCGCGAACAGGGCGAGCCGACCATCCCGACGACCATCGCGCTGGAGCGGGCCACCAACCCCTTCCTCCGCTCGGTCGATGCCGAGGAACTGGCGCAGCGTCGTGCAGCCAAGGACGCGTTCAAGGGTTGAACCAAAGCTACAGGGGCATTTTGACGGAGACGGAATGATGCGTATCGTGACGTTATTATCTGTTGTGATCCCCATGGCGGCCCTGGGCGGCTGTACGCTGACTCCGGCGCAAAAGGCGCAGGTCGAACAGCGCGCCCAGACCGAGCGCGCCGATCTCGACAAGGCGCTGCGCGGCCTGACGCCGGGCACGCCGACCATGTGCATCAGCCAGTATCGGACGCAGCAGGTCCGCTCCTATGGCCCCACTTTGGTCTATACCGTGTCGCCGCGCCTGAAATATGTCAGCCGGACGGCGGGCGGATGTGACGGGGTCGGCGGGTCGGGCAACAACATCTTCGTGACCCGCACCACCACGGGCCAGCTCTGCTCGGGCGACATCGCCCAGACGGTCGACCGCAGCTCGGGCTTCTTCACCGGCAGTTGCAGCTTCGGCGAGTTCACCCCCTATCGGAAGCAGGGGTGATGCGCAGCAAGATCGCCATCGTCGCTGCTCTCGGCTTGGCGCTGACCCTATCAGCGGCCAAATCCGACCCCTTTGCCGGGCGCGTCGCGGGGCCGCCAGCGCAGTGCGTCGATACCGGCACCGCCATGTCGGGGCCGGTCATCGCCGACAAGGATACGATCATCATCAACGCAGGCCCCCGTCTGTGGCGCGCCAAGGTGCGCGGGCAGTGCGCGGGGATTCAACCGTTCAACACGCTGATGATCGAGCGCTGGGGCTCGCAGGTGTGTCGCAACGACCGGTTCCGGGTGTTGCAGCAGGGTCTGTCGATCCCGACAGCATGGTGTTTCTTCGACGGGTTCGTGCCGTATGACCGGGTGAAGAAATAAGCATTTTCGCTTGGGGCCTGCCCTCCCCCATCCCAGTTTCAGGTAAACGATGCCCCGCATCGTTTAGGTCATGCCGGGGGCATGACCGACCTGAAACTCGCCTGCGGGAGGGGAGCGACAAGATCAGCCGTTGCGCCTCTGTTCCTACGCGTCGATCTGGGCACGCCCCTCCCGTAAACGGGAGGGGATGGGGGAGGGCTTCGGTGTCTCACCGAGCCCCACCCCGATCACAAAACAAACCGGCTCAAATCCGTATTCCGCGCCACGGCCGACAGCTGCTTGTCCACATAGGCCGCATCCACGATCAGCGTCGAACCCTGGCGGTCCTCAGCCTCGAAGCTGACCTCCTCCAGCAACTTTTCCATCACCGTCTGAAGCCGCCGCGCGCCGATATTCTCGACCTGACCGTTCACTTCCGCCGCGATCCGCGCGATCGCCGCGATGCCGTCCTCGGTAAAGGAAATCTCGACCCCCTCGGTGCCGATCAGCGCCTTGTACTGGGCGGGCAGCGACGCCTTGGTGTCCGACAGGATCGCGACGAAATCGCTCTCGGTCAGCGCCTTCAACTCGACGCGGATCGGCAGGCGGCCCTGAAGCTCGGGCAGCAGGTCGGACGGCTTGGCGACATGGAAGGCCCCGCTCGCGATGAACAGGATATGGTCTGTCTTCATCGGGCCGTACTTGGTCGAGACGGTCGTCCCCTCGATCAGCGGCAACAGGTCGCGCTGCACGCCCTCGCGGCTGACCGAACCGCCGCGCACGTCGGACACCGCGATCTTGTCGATCTCGTCCAGGAACACGATCCCGTTCGCCTCGGCATCAGCGAGCGCGGCGCGGCTGACCTCGTCCTGGTCGAGCCGCTTGTCGGCCTCTTCCTCGACCAGCTTGGCCCAGGCGGCGGAGACGGTCAGCTTGCGCCGCTTGAGCGGCTGGCCGCCGCCGAACGCCTTGCCCATCATCTCGGACAGGTTGATCATCTGCGGCGCGGCGCCGGGGATCTCGAACGGCATGGCCGGGGCCTGTTCCAGTTCGATCTCGATCTCGGTCTGGTCGAGATGGCCGTCCCGGAAACGCTGGCGAAAGGCTTCACGCGTCGCCTGGCTCGAATCCTTGCCGACCAGCGCGTCGAGCAGGCGGTTCATCGCCGCGTCCTCGGCCTTGTCCTTCACCGCGACGCGGCGGCGTTCCTTTTCCAGCCGGATCGCTTCCTCGACCAGATCGCGCGCGATCTGTTCGACGTCGCGGCCGACATAGCCGACCTCGGTGAACTTGGTCGCCTCGACCTTCACGAACGGCGCGTCGGCCAGCTTGGCGAGACGGCGGCTGATCTCGGTCTTGCCGCAGCCCGTGGGGCCGATCATCAAGATGTTCTTCGGCGTCACCTCGTCACGCAAATCCGCGCCGAGCCGCTGGCGGCGCCAGCGGTTGCGCATCGCGACGGCGACGGCGCGCTTGGCGTCGGCCTGGCCGATGATATGCGCATCGAGGGCGGCGACGATCGCCTTGGGGGTCAGCTGGTCGTTCATGGAAATCCTGGCTTACTGCGCGCCGTCGATGGCTTCGAGCGTGACGCGGTCATTGGTATAGACGCAGACATCGGCGGCGATCGCCATCGCCTTGCGTGCGATCGTCTCGGCATCCTGTTCATAGTCGACGAGCGCGCGCGCCGCGGCGAGGGCATAATTGCCGCCCGATCCGATCGCGCAGATGCCGTTTTCCGGCTCCAGCACGTCGCCGTTTCCGGTCAGGATCAGCGTCACGTCCTTGTCGGCGACGATCATCATCGCCTCCAGATTGCGCAGGAACTTGTCTGTCCGCCAGTCCTTGGCCAGCTCGACCGCCGCGCGCAGCAGCTGGCCGTTATGCCGCTCCAGCTTGGCCTCCAGCCGCTCGAACAGGGTGAAGGCATCCGCCGTCGCGCCCGCAAAGCCGCCGATGACCGATCCGTCGCCCAGCCGCCGGACTTTCCGCGCATTGGGCTTCATGACCGTCTGGCCCATCGAAACCTGACCGTCTCCGGCCACCACCACCCGGCCGCCACGGCGCACCGAGCAAATCGTCGTGCCATGCCAGCTGGGCATGGCGTGTTCATTCCCGCTCATGCGCGGCGATATGGATGCGCGGGGCGGCGGGTTCAATGGAGGGATGAAGGTCCGCCCACAACCTCCGTTCAGCCCGAGCGAAGTCGAAGGCCAAGGCGCGCCATAGCGGCTGGGTGTACCTATTCCTCCCCTTGCAGGGGAGGTGGCAGGCCGCAGGCCTGACGGAGGGGTGTCACGGGTTGAGGGGAAGGACTGTCCTCGCAGGCGGTGACACCCCTCCACCAGCTTCGCTGGTCCCCCTCCCCTTGCGGGGGAGGAATAGAGAAGGCCCTGCGTTTACCGTTACAGCATGGCCTTCGACTTCGGAGCGATGCGCCGAAGTTTATCCTGAGCGGCTGGCTTGCCAGCCAGTCGAAGGGCTCAGGCTGAACGGAAGACGGGAATTACTCGCCCAGCTTCTCGATCTTGTCCTTCAATGCCGCGAGTTCGGCCTTCAGCGCAGCCATCTCGGCATCCTTGCTCACCGCCGGAGCGGCCGGCGTCGGAGCGGGCGCAGGTGCTGCGGCCTGGAACCCCTGCGTCGCCGCCTCGAACATCGCCAGGTTGCGCTTGGCCATGTCGGCGAAGGGCGTATTGGCAAATGCGCCCTCGACCGCAGACTTGAACTGTTCCTGGTTCCGGCGGAAGCTGTCCATCGACGCCTCCAGATAGCCCGGCACCATCGCCTGCATCGAATCGCCGTACATCGAGATCAACTGGCGCAGGAAATTGACCGGCAGCATCGTTTCGCCCCGGCTTTCCTCTTCCATGATGATCTGGGTCAGGACATTATGGGTGATGTCCTCGTCGGTCTTGGCGTCGACCACCTTGAAGTCGCGCCCCGCCCGGATCATCGCCGCCAGATGATCGAGCGTGATGTAGGAGGAGGTTTCGGTGTTGTAGAGCCGCCGGTTCGCGTATTTCTTGACGATCACGACGCCGTCCGATGCCTGCTTCTTCATGGACCCCCGCCTTTCATGGTTTTGCCGCAGCCTAACGCCTTGGATTTCGCATCGCAACATGGTCCGCGACCCTTGCCGCTGTTCCTGGCGATGCTGCGCAGCGAAGCCGCGAAAAATCCTGAACTCGCGCGACGGGCGCTGGCGGGGCTGGTCCGGTTTCAGAAAGCAAGGCGCGAGCGGCCGATGCGTGCGCTCCCTGTCCGGCGGCGGCGCGGCCGGGTGCGCTTGCGCGATGGTGGGGGTGACGGGCGGCCGGTGCTGTTCATCCCCTCACTGATCAATCCACCGTCGATCCTCGACATCTCCCGCGACCGCTCCCTGATCCGTTGGCTACGCGGACGAGGCTTTCATCCCTGGCTGATCGACTGGGGCACGCCGGGCGTGAAGGACCGCAACCTTGATGTGGCGGCGCATGTCGAGCGCTTCCTGATGCCCTTGATCGCGACATTTCCGCAGCCGCCCGTGCTGGTCGGCTATTGTCTGGGCGGCACGCTGGCCGTCGCCGCGGCGGCGCGCAGCAGGGTCGCGGGGCTCGCCGCCATTGCCGCGCCCTGGCACTTCACGGGCTATGGCGAGGACGCTCGCGCCGCGATGGCCGCGCAATGGGCGGCGATCAAACCGACCTCCGAAGCGCTGGGCCTGGTCCCGATGGAGGCATTGCAGGCAGGCTTCTGGCGGCTCGATCCCGCGCGCACCGTCGCCAAATATGCGGCCTTCGCCGATCTCGATCCCCGCAGCGAGGCAGCGCGCCGGTTTATCCAGCTGGAGGACTGGGCGAACCAGGGCGCCCCCCTGCCCCACGCCTTTGGCCGCGAGCTGTTCGAGGATCTGATCGCGCAGGATCTTCCCGGCCAGGGACAATGGCGCGTCGCGGGGGCGACCGTCACACCCTCGCAATGCGACGCCCCTAGCGTCGAGTTCATCGCCACCGCCGACCGGATCGTTCCCGCCGCCACCGCCATCGGCCTGTCCGATCGACGAGCGGGGGGCTCCGGCCATGTCGGCATGGTCGTCGGCGGCCGTGCGGAACAACAGCTCTGGCAGCCGCTCGCCGACTGGATCACCGCCCTCCCACCACCTAGATAGACGTGAACCAAGAGGAGCCTTCATGACCGAAATCGTCATCACCGCCGCCAAGCGCACCCCCGTGGGCAGCTTCCTGGGCGCCTTTGCCGCCACGCCCGCGCACGAACTCGGCCGGGTGGCGATCACCGCCGCGCTGGAGCAGGCGGGCATCAAGGGTGAGGACGTGTCCGAGGTCATTCTCGGCCAGGTGCTGACCGCCGCGCAGGGCCAGAACCCGGCCCGTCAGGCATCGATGGCCGCGGGCATCCCCAAGGAAGTGCCCGCCTACGGCGTCAACCAGGTCTGCGGCTCGGGCCTGCGCGCGGTCGCGCTGGGAATGCAGGCGATCGCCAATGGCGACGCAACCATCGTCGTCGCGGGCGGCCAGGAGTCGATGTCGCTCTCGCCCCACGCCCAGACGATGCGCGCCGGGACCAAGATGGGTCCGCTGACCATGGTCGACACCATGGTCCATGACGGCCTGACCGACGCCTTCAACGGCTATCACATGGGCATCACCGCCGAAAATCTGGCCGAGCAATATCAGGTCACGCGCGACGAGCAGGACCGGTTCGCCGTCCGCTCGCAGAATCTGGCCGAAAAGGCGCGCGGCGAAGGCCGGTTCAAGGACGAGATCGCGCCCGTCACCATCAAGGGCCGCAAGGGCGAGACGATCGTTGCCGACGACGAATATATTCGCGCCGGTGCCACCATCGAAAGCGTCTCGGGCGTTCGCCCCGCCTTCAAGAAGGACGGCACGGTGACCGCCGCCAACGCCTCGGGCCTCAACGACGGCGCCGCCGCCATCGTGCTGATGAGCCGCGAGGAGGCCGAGAAGCGCGGCGCCCCCGTGCTCGCCACCATCAAGAGCTGGGCCTCGGCTGGCGTCGATCCCTCGGTGATGGGCATCGGCCCCGTCCCCGCGACGAAGCGCGCGTTGGAAAAGGCGGGCTGGAGCGTCGGCGACCTCGACCTGATCGAGGCCAATGAAGCCTTTGCCGCACAGGCGCTGTCGGTTGGCAAGGAACTGGGCTTCGACCCCGACAAGGTCAACGTCAACGGCGGCGCGATCGCGCTGGGCCACCCGATCGGCGCCAGCGGCGCGCGCGTGCTCACGACTCTGATTTACGAAATGCAGAAGCGCGACGTGAAGAAGGGTCTGGCGACGCTGTGCATCGGCGGCGGCATGGGCATCGCTATGTGTATTGAGCGATAAACACGCCACTTTTCGAAAATTTCACGCTTAACCGGTATATTGCAGGGATGTGTCGAACGTGTCACATCCCTGCAACTATGGTGACATAATTTTCAGACAGCGTGTCACGCGCGCTTGTTTTCCGGCGCGAAATTTCTTTCCCTACGATTAACGGACGTGAATGATCCGTCATAATTGGGGGTAAAGAATGACAATGCGTACCTTGCTGGGGGCCTCTGCGCTGGCCAGCACTCTGGTTCTGCTGCCGGTCGCCGCCTTTGCGCAGGCGAACTCGCAAACCACAACGTCGACCACGGCGCCGGGCACGCAAGAAGACGATGGCACGGCGCAGGAAGCGAGCGAAAGCCGCACGGGCGAAGCTGACGTCGTCGTCACGGGCTCGCGTATCCGCCTGACCAATAAGTTCGATGCGGCGATCCCGGTCGAGGCGATCAACGCGGCTGAACTGCTCGGCACGCGCGGCGACATCTCGCTGGGCGACGCAGTCAGCCAGCTGCCGCAGCTGCGCAGCACCTTCACCCAGGCCAATTCCACCGGTTCAATCGGCACCGCCGGTATCAACTTGCTCGACCTTCGCGGCCTGGGCACGGCGCGCACCCTGACGCTGGTCAACGGTCGCCGCATCGTCACCGCCGTTCCGGGCAGCTATACCCCCGACGTCAACACCATTCCGTTCGACTTGGTCGACAGCATCGAGTTGGTCACCGGTGGTCAGTCAGCCGTCTATGGTTCCGATGCCATCTCGGGTGTCGTCAACTTCAAGCTGAAGAAGGATTTCGAGGGCACCCGTCTGCGAGCACAGAGCGGCGTCACCAGCTATGGTGATCGTGGCACCTATCTGGTCAGCGGCATCACCGGCGCTAACTTCGCCGAAGGTCGCGCCAACCTGACGGTGTCGGCCGAATATTCGAAGAGCAACCCCGTCTTCTACGACCAGCGCGACTATTTGGGCGCCTATACCGGCACTCCCGGCTTCATCACTTCGCAGATCACCACCGCCCCCAACCGCAACTTCGACGGCATCCCCAACACTGCCTTCGTGCCGCGCGGCATCGTGTTCGGCAACCGCTCTATCGGCGGCACCGTCATCACCAGTTGCCCCGCGACTGCAACGGCGGCCAATGCGGCCCAACGCGCCGCAATCTGCACCGGGCAGAACTCGCCGACCGGCAGCCCGATCGCCTATAATTATCTGTTCCAGCCGAATGGCTCGTTGCTGCGTGATTCGCCGTCGACGACAGGCTTGGTCGACAACCGCGCGATCGGCGGCGGCGTGCTGGGCGGCGGCACCGCAACCGGCGTCGAGGGCGCCATGCTGATGCCGGGCCTGGACCGCTTCCTGGCAAACATCATGCTGAACGGCGACTTCTCGCCCGCGTTCAAGCCGTTCGTTGAATTCAGCTTCGCCAATGTCAAGGCGTCGCAGCAATCGACCCAGCCGAGCTTCACCGGCGGCACGCTGACCAGCACGTTCAGCATCAACAACCCGTTCCTGACGCCCGCAGCGCGCTCAACCCTTCAGACGATCCTGGCGCCGAACGCGACCAGCTTCACGCTCAACCGCTTCAACAACGATCTCGGCACCCGCGCCGAGTTCCACACCCGCCGCACCTATCGCGCCGTCATCGGTGCGAGCGGCGATTTGGTCTCGTCTGGCGACCTCTTCTACGAGGTGGCGGGCAATTACGGCCGGACCGAAAATTTCTATCGCACCGGCGGCAACGTCCTGCTCGCCAATTACGGCCGTGCGGTGAACGCCGTCCTGGCTCCGGCCAACTATGCAGGCTCGAACTTCGCGCTGAACTCGCAGGGCGCCCGCGTAGTCTGCGCGGTCAACGCCAATGCCAGCACGGCCGACGACGATCCCAGCTGCGTGCCGTTGAACCTGTTCGGTCAGAACGCGGCCGATCCGCGTGCGACCAACTATATCCTTTACACCTCGACCCGTAACCAGTGGGCCGAAGAGATCGACGCCACCGCCTTCATCTCGGGCAATACACGTTCGTTTTTCAACCTGCCGGGCGGCCCAATCTACTTCGTGCTGGGCGGCGAGTATCGCCGTGAGGATGCTTTCTCTGGCCAGGATCCGGTCACCGCGTCGGGCGCGACCTTCCTGAACCCGGCTGCAACCTTCGACCCGCCTGCCGTCAACATCAAGGAAGCGTATGGCGAAATCCGCCTGCCGCTGCTGGCCAACATACCGCTGATCCGGGAACTCAGTGTCGAGGGCGCTGGTCGCCTGTCCGATTATGGCGGGCGAACCGGTTCGGTCTGGGCGTGGAATGCCGGTGTCATCTGGGCGCCGTTCCGTGATCTCCGCTTCCGCGGCAGCTTGTCGCGTTCGGTCCGCGCGCCGAACCTGAGCAACCTCTATGCATCGCAATCGCAGACCTTCGTCAGCATCGCCGATCCCTGCGATCAGCCAGGTGGCAACAATTCGGGCAACAACATCACGGCCAACCCGAACCGTGCCCGAAACTGTGCCGCCGCAGGCATCCCGACGACGATCACCTTCACCGACCCGACGACCGGTGCGCAGTTGATCCGTCCATGGACCAACCAGTCGCCCTCGACCATTCCCGGTGTGAATCAGGGTAATCAGGCGCTTGTCCCCGAAGTTGGGAACAGCTTCACCTTGGGGCTGGTCTATCAGCCGCAATATGCACCCGGCCTGATCATCAAGGTCGACTATTACAATATTCGGGTGAAGAACGTGATTTCGGGTCTGACCGGCCAGCAGATCGTGAACCGCTGCTACGACGACACGAACGGCATCAACAATCCGTTCTGTTCTGCGGTTTTCCGCCGTCAGTCGGCTGATCCCGTCCAGAACAACACCTTCTTGGGTCAGACAGGTCGTACCATCGACCAGTCGCAGTTTACCTTCGATCGTTCGGGCAACGGCATCAGCTTCATCAACCAGCCGTTCAACTTCGCGGCGTTGAAGACCAACGGTATCGACTTCGACGTGCAGTACAGCAAGCGTTTCAGCGAGAACGCGTCGCTGAATGCCAGCTTCACGGCGAGCTACCTCATCAACCGGCTCAACTATGCCTATATCGCCGAGCCGGACCGGTACGACCGCCTGAACAGCACGCTTGGCGATCCCAATTGGCAGGCTCGCTTCAACCTGAACGGCCGCGTAGGCTTAGTCGATTTCGGCTATACGGCCCGATATGTTGGCAAGCAGATCGTGTCGGCCCTGTCCTACGAGACGTTCTTCGCTTCGCAGGGCCGCCCGGCGCTCAATCCGGATGCCCGTCCGTTCGTCTATTACAGCCCGATCGTCTATCATGACGCGCGCATCGGGCTGAACGCGACGGACAAGTTCCGCCTGTATTTCGGCGTGGACAACATCACCAACCAACTGCCGCCCTATGACCTGACTGGCATCGGCAACGACGCGATCTATCCGAATATCGGCCGTTTCTTGTACGCAGGGGTCGAGGCGCGCTTCTGATCGCGTCCCAGGATTATCGCCTAAAGGGGGCCGCTTTGATGAGAAGCGGCCCTTTTTTTTGAAGCGAGGTAGGCCGACGTCCGGCCTGTCGGCTCACCCCCGACCGAACCGCCGCCCTAATCCGGTCAGCAGTTCGTACTGCGACACGCCCGATGCGGCCGACGCGGTCGCCAGGTCATAGTCCATGGTCAACCAGTCGCCTTCGGCAAGGTCGGGGCGCACGGTGACGTCGATGGCGAGCAAATCCATCGACACCCGACCCAGCACCGGCAGTCTCACGCCGTCCACCACCGCCGCGCCCAGGCCGGACAGCGCGCGACGATAGCCATCGGCATAGCCCAGGTTCAGGATCGCCACCTCGGTATCGGCGGGCGCGGTCCAGGTGGCGTTGTAACCGACCGTCTCGCCCGCGGGCACGTGGCGGCGCTGCAGGATCTGCGCCTCGGGAAAAGCGACCTGGCGGAGAAGCTCAGCCATGTCGGGGCGCGGTATGCCACCATAAAGGGCCAGGCCCGGCCGGGTCAGGTCGAAATGATAACCGGCCCCCAGCCCGATCCCCGCGGAATTGGCAAGGCTCATCCGCCTGGCGTCGGTGCGCCCGGCCAGGCTGGCAAAGGCCGCCCGCTGCCGCGCGTTCATCGCGACATCCTCATCGGCGCAGGCGAGGTGGCTGATCAACGTCTCGATCGTCAAACCGTCGAGCAGGCCGCCCTGTACCGCCTCTACCGATACTCCCAGCCGGTTCATGCCGGTATCGACCATGACATCGCAGGCCCCGCCGCCACTATCCCGCCAGCGTCCGATCTGTTCAGGCGTGTTGAGCACCGGGCGGGCCAAACCGGCCTTGGCGGCAGGAACGTCCTCGGCGCGCAAGCCGTGCAGGACGGACAGCGTGAGCCCTAGCGGCGCCAGCGCCTGCGCCTCGGCCCAGCTGGCGACGAAGAAGTCGCGGCACCCGGCCCGTACCAACGTCTCGGCGACCAGCGACGCGCCCAGGCCATAGCCATTGGCCTTGACCGCCGCACCGCACGCCGCCGCCCCGCTGAGCCGATCGAGCGCCTGCCAGTTGGAGACAAGCGCATCGCGATCGATGCGCAGGCGGAGGGGGGCCGGTATTTCCATCACCCTCCGGGCTTTAGGCCGCATTGGTCAGGGGGAAAAGGCGGGTTCGGCTATCCACGCCACTTCCCGACCGACTCCCAACCCCCGTTCAGCCTCGTCTTATCGATGTGGCGTCATATGGTGGCCGCGGCGGATGCAGTACCGGGGCGGGAGTGGCCATCCCTGGCCCGGCGGCCGGCGGCCGCATCGGGTTCATCCGATTCCGCAAGGGAACGCAGCTCAGCCGGACCGCGGCCGCCACTCCACCGGGTCCTCATGGGTATCGGGCTGGAGGCCTTGGGCCAGTACGAACAGGGCGGAGGCGGCGCAACCGCGCCAGGTCCGCGCCTTGCCCTGTTCGGCCTGAAACCGGCCAGGAACGACAGGCTCGATGCCGCGCTGATCGCGCGCTGCAGAGCCGAACTCGACAGCATGCGCGGGGCCCCCGACCCGCTATCTCACGCTGATCCAAAGCGTCCCGGACGGCGGACACCGGGGCCGGCGTGCGTGCTACGCCGCAGCCCTGCCCGCCAGTTTCCGATGGAACCGACGCGGCCGATCACCCCGTGCGCATATCCTCGGTAATCACATGCGGCGCGGTTTCGCCGAATCGGCGGACCAGCGTCTCGAATCCCTGCCCTTCGATCCGAAGTTCGTTGAATGCGGGCGGCGTCTTGCGCGTGCGCTTCGACAGGGTGCCTGCGCCGACCATGCGGATGATCCAGCCATTGCGGTCGACCGGCACGTCGAACGGATCATGGACATGGCCGCTCAGCACCGCATGAGCCCCAGCCGCCGCCAATTGCGTGAGCGCCGCATCGCCGTTGCGGGTCTTGGCGGTCCCCTTGGTCCCGCCCTCGATCAGCGGGTGATGCGCAGCGACCAGGATCAGATGGTCCTTGGGCGCGGCCTCGATCAGCGCCAGTGCACGCCGGAGCGAGCCGAGGCTGACCCGCCCCTTCGACCAGTTCCACCGCCACTGGGCGCGCGCCGTCGTCTTGAGCGGCACCACCGTCACGCCGGGCAGGTCGAGCGGCTTCTCGATCATCCGTTCGATCGCGGCATAGCGCTGATATGGCGCGAACAGCCGTCGGAACGGATCCCAATAATAGGGGATGTCGTGATTGCCGACCTCGACGGTCACCGGCACGCCCAGCGATTGCAGCCATGCACCGCCCGCCTGAAACTCGCGCTTGGTGGCGCGCATGGTCAGGTCGCCGGTCATGATGACCGCATGCGGTTTCTCCTCCCCGACCCGCTCGGCGAACCAGGCGAGCGCGGCGGGGTCCTCGGCACCGAAATGCACATCGCTGACATGAAACAGGCGGATCATGCTGCCGGTCCTAGCGCGTCCGTCCCCGTCACGGCAATTCGGCCATTTCGCGCGGCTCGTGCATCGGGCAGCCATTCACCCGCCCCCGATAGTCCGCCGAGAAACGATAGGTGTCCTTGCGCGCCCGGTTAATATTGCCCAGCGGCCGGTGCGCGGCCAGGCCGTGCCAGATGCTGTAGGACAGCGCATCGTCGATCGCGTTGGTCTGACCGTCCTGCCAACTGATCTGGGGCGGCGCCGTGAAGGTCGCCACGGTGATGTAGGGGCTGTCCTCCTCGCTCCACTCGGCGGTGGCATCCTCGATCGGCATGGCGTCGAGATCGCGGTTGAGCTGGACGCGCAGTTCCCACTGGCCGCCCTGCTCGATCATCACCTCACGCACGACCTCGCGCAGCGCGTCGGGGCGGCCGTGCGTGTTCACCGTGTCGCCGGTCAACTGGGTCAGCGCCGGGCTGACGGGCGCGAGCGAGAACTTGGCGATATGGTCGCCGTAACGGAACGGCGTCTGGCTGTAATAGGTCTCGCCCAGCGGGTGGACCGGCTTGGCCCCGCCGAGCGTCTGGAGCGTCGGGCTTTCGATCCCGACGGTCTCCAGTGTCGCCTCGATCCCGCGCAATATGCCGGACAGCAGCTTCTTTCCGCCCTCCATCCTGTCGGTGGTCGCGGCAAGCATCTTCAGGTTCTTGGCAAAGGCGTCCGCCGTCGGCGCGGTGAAGACCGGCGCGTTGGCCATCACGAAATCCTGCGTCGCATCGCCCTCCGAGCCGGACAACCGTTCGCCCTCGACCCCGATGACCTTGAGCGCGAAACCGCGTGGCAGGCCGATGGCGTCATCCAATATGTCGCCCGGATTGGTCGAGATACGACCGACCGCGTCATATTCGCCGCCTCGCGCAAAGAGCCCCTGCGCCAGTTCGGGTGGCAAATTGTCGTGCACCTTCAGCTTGCCCCGGATGATGCCATGCGCCTTGGCATGGACCGCGCGGACGCCGTGGCCATAGTCGTTGGAAGTCGTATCGAGGATATGCGTGAACGACCGCTTCATCTGGTCGACGGTGTCGCCTTCCTCGGGCTTCACGTCTTCGACCTGGGGGGTGAATGGGACGGGGGTCTTCATCGGGGCTCTCCCTGTGGTCCCCACCAACCCATGTTGGGTGATAGCGTTCCTTTGAGTTCCTGACTTGGCGAAGGCGCTCGCGCTTCGATCTTGCCGCTCCCCTCCCGCAAGCGGGAGGGGAGAAAGAAAAGCGGAAGAAAGCAGCGACAGCCACCCACCTTCCCCCTCTCCCGGCAATCCGCTAACCGGGCCGACATGGCCTTTTATCACCCGCTCCTCTTCGCGCTCGATGCCGAGCGCGCCCATGGTCTCACGGTGGCGATGCTGTCACGCTGGGGTTCGCTGGGCGCGCCGCTAGGGGCCGATCCGGCGCGCTATCCGCGTCTGGCGACCAAGATGGCGGGGATCGACTTCGCCAACCCGCTGGGGCTGGCGGCAGGCGTCGACAAGAATGGCGAGGCGATCGACGGCTTTTTCGGCCTGGGCTTCGGCATGGTCGAGATCGGCACGCTGACGCCCAAGCCCCAGCCCGGCAATCCCAAGCCCCGGCTGTTCCGGCTGGTCGAGGACAGGGCCGTGGTCAACCGCTATGGCTTCAACAATGCCGGGCTGGACGCCGGGCTGGCGCGCGCGAAGGCCGCCAGGCGCAAGGGCGTGCTGGGCATCAATGTCGGCGCGAATAAGGACGCCGCCGACCGGATCGCCGATTATCGCCACGGCGTAGCCCATGCCGCGCCGATTGCCGATTACGTCACGATCAACATCTCCAGTCCCAACACGCCGGGGCTGCGCGATTTGCAGCATGGCGCGGCGCTGGCGGAGTTGCTGGCCGCGTCACGCGAGGCCGCGGGCACGGTGCCGCTGTTCCTGAAGGTCGCCCCCGACCTCGAACCCGCGCAGATCGACGAGATCGCGCGCGCCGCGATCGACAACCGGCTGGACGCGATCATCATCGGCAACACCACCATCACCCGCCCCGATGTGCGGAGCGACAACGCCCAGGAAACCGGCGGTCTTTCGGGTCGACCCTTGGCCCCCCTCGCCCGGGCGCGACTGGCCGATTTCCGCAAGGCGACCGGTGCGGCGCTTCCCCTGATCGCAGCGGGCGGCGTGGATTCCGGCGCGGAGGCCTATGCCCGCATCCGCAGCGGGGCGAGCCTCGTCCAGCTCTATTCGGCGCTCGTCTATGAAGGCCCCGGCCTGGCCGCGCGCATCCTGGCCGATCTCGACGCGCTGCTGACCCGCGATGGCTTTGCCAGCGTCGCGGATGCCGTCGGCACCTGACGTTACGGGTTGGCGCGGAGCGAACCTTGCCGCTAGGGTCGGGCGGATGAAGCAATGGCTCCTCTCCGTGGCGGCGCTCGCGCTCGCTCCATCCCTGCCCGCCGAGGCGCGCCAGTCCCCCAAGGCCCCGACCGAGGGCATGGTCAGCGCCGCCGATCCCCGCGCGGCGGCCGCCGGGGTGGAGATCCTGCGTGCCGGGGGCAGCGCCACCGACGCCGCCATCGCGACCATGCTGGCGCTGAATGTCGTCGAGCCGCAAAGCTCCGGCATCGGCGGCGGCAGCTATTGGGTCCGTCATGGCGCCAAGGGCACCGATACCATCGACGCGCGCGAGACCGCGCCGATGGCGGCCACCCCGAACTGGTTCTACGGCCCCGATGGTCGTCCGCTCAGCCATGCCGAAGCGGTGCCCGGCGGACGCAGCGTCGGCGTACCCGGCGCGCTGCGCGGGATGGCGCTGGCGCACGCTCAAGGGGGCAGGCTGCCCTGGGCGCGGCTGTTCCAGCCCGCGATCCGGCTGGCGCGCGACGGGTTCCAGCTGACCCCGCGCCTGCAAACCGCACTGACCCGTTATGGCGGCCATGTCGATGCCGCGACCCGCGCGCGGCTGACCGGCCCCGATGGCCAGGTGCTCCCGCTCGGCAGCATCATCCGCAACCCCGAACAGGCCGCACTCTTGGAGCGGATCGCCAAGCTCGGCCCCGACAGTTTCTATGTCGGCCCGCAGGCGCAGAAGCTGGTCACGACCGTCAACACCGCCACGCGCAATCCGTCGAAGATGACGGCCGGCGACCTGGCTTCCTATTCCGCCAAGCCGCGTCCGCCGCTCTGCGCGACCTATCGCGCCTATCGGATTTGCAGCATGGGGCCGTCTTCGGGCGGCGGATCGACGATGCTGTCGATCCTGAAACTGCTCGAACGCTTCGACATGGGGCGACTGGGCAAGGATTCGCCCCAGGCCTGGCATCTGTTCGCGGAGGCCTCACGCCTCGCCTATGCCGATCGCGACATGTATCTGGGCGATCCCGATTATGTCCGGGTGCCACTGAAGGGTCTGTTCGACCCTGCCTATATCGCCAGCCGTTCGGCGCTGATCGCCCCCGACCGGACGATGGCGTCGGTCTCGCCGGGCACGCCCCCCGGTGCGCCGCCGCGCGTGCGTGCTCCGGTCAGTGAGGTGCCCGGCACCACCGACCTCGTCACGGTCGACAGCGCGGGCAATGTCGCCGAGGTGACGACGACGGTCGAGGGATCGTTCGGCTCCGGCCTGTCGGTCGACGGGACGATGCTCAATAACGAGCTGACCGATTTCGACATCGTGCCCGCCAAGAATGGCGATCTGGTCGCCAACCGGGTCGAAGGCGGCAAGCGGCCGCGCAGTTCGATGGCGCCCACCATCGTCTATGGCCCCGCCGGCAAGGTCCGGTTGGCGATCGGCGCGGCGGGCGGATCGACCATCATCGCGCAGGTCGCCAAGGCGATCATTGGCGTCATCGACTGGAAGCTGAGCGCGCAGGATGCGATCGCGCAAGGCCTGCTCTTCGCGCCATACAAGGTCGCGACGGTCGAACAGGGCACCACGCTTGAGGCACTCGTTCCCGGTCTGCAAGCGCTGGGCGAGACGGTCGTGGTCGCGCCGATGGGGTTGAAGGCCAATGCCATCGAGCGCGTCGGCGGTCGCTGGGTCGGCGCCGCCGATCCGCGCAGCGAGGGCGCGGCGATCGACGTGACGGGTCGGACGACCGTCATTCAAAGGGTGGGCGACAAACCGAACCGTCCGGCGGAATAAGAAAACAAAGAGCCTGATCGCGCGTTACGCTCGCGATACGGGCCGGTGGGAGAGGCACCATGCGTACGCTCGAATATTTCCCCAATCTCGTGACCATGTTCTTTACGCGCGCCGCCGAAAAGGGCGACGCGCCCTTTCTCTGGCGCAAGGAAGGCGACGCTTGGCGCTCGATCAGCTGGGCTGAGGCGGCGCATCGGGTCGCCAGCCTGTCGGCAGGTCTGAAGGCGACCGGCCTACAACGCGGCGACCGGGTGATGCTGGTGTCGGAGAACCGGCCCGAATGGTGCATCGCCGACCTCGCCATCATGGCGGCGGGCGGCGTCACCGTGCCGACCTACACGACCAATACCGAACGCGATCACGCGCACATCATCGAGAATTCGGGCGCGCGCGCGATCATCGTCTCGACGCAGAAGCTGGCGACGACGCTGATGCCCGCAGCACTCCGCTCCAACCATGTCCAGACGGTCATCGGGATCGAGCCGCTGAAGCTGGGGCCGAGCCAGATCGAATGCCACCAATATGACGCGATGATCGCCGAGCATCCGGCCGACCCCGTCGTGGTCGCGGCGCAGGCCGATTTCACCCGCGAGGACCTGGCCTGCATCATCTACACCTCGGGCACCGGCGGCGCGCCGCGCGGCGTGATGCAGCATCACGGCGCGATCCTGCACAATTGCGCCGGATGCAGCGCGGTGATCGCCGAGGATTTCGGCTGGGGGGACGAGGTGTTCCTGTCCTTCCTCCCCCTCTCCCACGCCTATGAGCATACCGGGGGCCAGCATTTCCCGATCTCGCTCGGCGGGCAGATCTATTATTCCGAAGGGCTCGACAAGCTCGCCGCCAATATCGAGGAGGTCCGCCCGACGATCATGTTCGTCGTGCCCCGCCTGTTCGAGGTGCTGCACACGCGCATCGCCAAGGCGATCGAGAAAAAGGGCGGGCTGGGCGCGCGGCTGCTCGACCAGGCATTGGCGCTGGGCGCCAGGAGTTACGACGGCAAGCTGCGGCTGATCGATCGTCCCGCGCAGCTGGCCGTCAACACGCTGTTCAAGCCCAAGATCGCAAAAAGGTTCGGCGGCCGGTTGAAGGCGATGGTGTCGGGCGGCGCGCCGCTCAATCCCGAGATCGGGCTGTTCTTCCACGCGATCGGCCTCACCCTGCTGCAGGGCTATGGCCAGACCGAGGCCGCGCCGGTCATCGCCTGCAACCGTCCCCGTGCGGGCGTGCGGATGGACACGGTCGGCCCGCCGCTCGACAATACCGAGGTGCGGATCGCCGAGGACGGCGAGATCCTGGTGCGCGGCGAGCTGGTCATGCACGGTTATTGGCGCAACCCGACCGAGACCGAGCGGGTGCTGAAGGACGGCTGGCTCCACACCGGCGACATCGGCGAGATCGATGCGGCGGGCCGTCTGCGCATCACCGACCGCAAGAAGGATCTGATCATCAACGACAAGGGCGAGAATGTCGCCCCCCAGAAGGTCGAGGGGATGCTGACCCTGCAGCCCGAGATCGGTCAGGCGATGATCGCGGGCGACCGGCGGCCCCATATGGTTGCGCTGATCGTGCCGGATGCGGAATGGACGGCCGAATGGTGCGCGAAGTCGGGGACGGGCTGCAACCGCGCCGCGCTGGACGACGATCTCGATTTCCGCGCGGCGATGTCGGCGGCGATCGATCGGGTCAACCGCGACCTGTCGGTGACCGAACGCATCCGCCGCTTCATCATCGCCGACGAACCTTTTTCGATTGAGAACCAGCAACTGACCCCGTCGCTGAAGATCCGCCGGCATGTGTTGCGCGAGGTCTATGGCGAACGCCTGGACGCTCTCTACAGAAATTGAGGCTTATCGCTTCTGCGGCTAGGCACGCCCCTCCCGTTTACGGGAGGGGCTAAAAAAGGAGAAGGTGGCGGTCCCAGCCTTACGCCGGGGTCAGCAGACCTTCCTTGGCGATCTTCTCGCGCCACACCAGCGGCGCCAGCGTGTGGACGTTCTGGCCTTCGGAATCGACCGCGACGGTGACCGGGAAATTCTCCACGTCGAACTCGTAGATCGCTTCCATGCCCAGATCCTCGAAGCCGACGACCTTCGATCCCTTGATCGCGCGCGCCACCAGATAGGCCGCGCCGCCGACCGCCATCAGATAGGCGGACTGGTGGTCGCGGATCGCCTCGGTCGCGGCGGGGCCGCGTTCGGCCTTGCCGACCATCGCCAGCAGGCCCTGGTCCAGCATCATGCGGGTGAACTTGTCCATGCGGGTCGCGGTGGTGGGACCGGCGGGGCCGACGACTTCCTCGCCGACCGGATCGACGGGGCCGACATAATAGATCACGCGGCCCTTGAACTCGACCGGCAGTTCCTCGCCGCGGTCGAGCATGTCCTTGATCCGCTTGTGCGCGGCATCACGGCCGGTCAGCATCTTGCCGTTCAGGAGCAGGCGGTCGCCATGCTTCCAGCTCTTCACCTCTTCCGCCGTCAGCGTGTTCAGATCCACCCGCTTGGCGGCCTGGAGGTCGGGCTTCCAGTCGACCTTGGGCCATTCGTCGAGCTTAGGCGCCTCCAGATAGACGGGACCCGAGCCGTCCAGAGTGAAATGCGCGTGGCGGGTCGCGGCGCAGTTGGGGATCATCGCAACCGGCTTGGACGCGGCGTGGGTCGGCCAGTCGAGGATCTTGACGTCGAGGATGGTCGACAGGCCGCCCAGCCCCTGTGCGCCGATGCCCAGTGCATTGACCTTGTCGAACAGCTCGATGCGCAGCGCCTCGATATCGTTCCTGGGGCCGCGCGCCTTGAGCTGCCCCATGTCGATCGCGCCCATCAGCGATTCCTTGGCGAGCAGCACCGCCTTTTCCGCCGTGCCGCCGATGCCGATGCCCAGCATCCCCGGGGGGCACCAGCCCGCGCCCATCTGCGGCACCATTTCCAGCACCCAGTCTACGATCGAGTCGGACGGGTTCATCATCTTGAACTTGGACTTGTTCTCGGACCCGCCGCCCTTGGCCGCGACATCGACGGTGACCTTATTGCCAGGCACCATCTCGACATGCAGCACGCTTGGCGTGTTGTCGCGGGTGTTGCGGCGGGTAAAGGCGGGGTCGGCAAGGATCGAGGCGCGCAGCTTGTTCTCGGGGTGGAGATAAGCACGGCGCACGCCCTCATCGATAACGTCTTGCAGCGAGCGATCGCCCGACAGGCGGCAGTCCTGGCCCCATTTCACGAAAACCGTGACGATGCCTGTATCCTGGCAGATCGGGCGGTGCCCCTCTGCGCACATCCGGCTGTTGGTCAGGATCTGCGCGATGGCGTCCTTGGCCGCCGGGCTTTTTTCGGCCTCATAGGCCTCACCCAACGCGCGGATATAATCCATGGGGTGATAATAGCTGATGAACTGGAGCGCGTCGGCCACGCTCTCGATCAGGTCGGTGTCGCGGATGAGGGTCGTCATGCGCCGTCCTTAGCGAAAGCGGCGCTGCCCGCGCAATGCGCAGCGCCGACTTCAAGCAATCTTAACCGCAGTTTCGTTAGAAAGAATCCAGTCAACTGGAAACCCGCCCGCCTGCATGTCGCCCGCTCCCTCCAAAGATCTGTCCTTCCTCGCCGTGATGGGTCTGGTCGAGGATAATGACGAGCTGCTGGTGTCGCTGCATCTGGCGCGATTGACGACCTTGTGTCGTACATGGCCGCTGGCGATCCTGCAGAATCTGGTCGCCGTGGCGACCATCCTGGGGATCGGAGCCTTTGCCGAGCCCCCGTCCCAACTGGCTGAAAAGGCGATGGCCGGCGGCCTGATGGTGGCCGCCGCCCTCACGTTCGGCGTCGTATTGTGGCGCGGCGTGGCCCGCCAATGGCCCTTCTACCGGCTGAAACAATGGCTGAGCATCATGGGCCTGCTGGTCGCGCTCGCCACCGGGCCGATGCTGCTGATCGTGGCGAACACGCATCATGGCACCACCGGATGGGTATCGGCGCTGACGCTGGCCTGTACGATGTGGGCGACGGCGTCGATGCTGAACGCGGTACGGGGGGCGTTGCTGGGCTATTCCTTCGGCTTCGCGTTTCTCGCGCCCGTCACGGCGCTGGCCTGGGGCGTGTCGATCATGCCCGTCCTGGCGGCGGTCGCCCCGCCGATGTTGTTCCTGGTGCTCAAGGCCCGGCGCGTCGGTCGAATCGATTATGACGGCGCCCGCGCGCGCGCCCATGCCTTTGGCCAGGGGCAGCAGGCCGTGAAGATGATTGCCGAGTTCGAGGAACACGGCACTGGCTGGTTTTGGGAAACCGACCGGCATGGGCGGCTGACCTATCTGTCGGATAAGGTCACGCGCGATCTGGCGGCCTCTGGAATCGACAGTCATGGCCGGTTGCTGACCGAACTGTTTCAGATGGATCCCTCCGCGCCGGGCACCGAGCGCACGCTGCCCTTCCACATGGCGTCACGCACCAGCTTTTCCGACTATACGGTCTGCGCGGTGGTGAAGAACGATGCAGTGCCCGAACGCTGGTGGTCGATCTCGGGCCGTCCGATCCTGGACAGTATCGGACGGTTTCGCGGCTTTATCGGCTCGGGCTCGGACCTGACCGAAAAGCGCCGGTCGGAGGCGGAGATCACACGTCTGGCGCTGTTCGACAGCCTGACCGGGCTGGCCAACCGTCAGCGGATGACGCTGTCGCTCGACAAGACGTTGAAGCAATCGGTCCATCCCTGGCGGCCCAACGCGCTGTTCCTGATGGACCTCGATCGGTTCAAGGCGGTCAACGACACGCTGGGCCATCAGGCGGGCGATCTGTTGCTGCAACAGGTCGCGCGGCGGCTGGAGAGAGTGGTCGGCGATGTCGGGCTGGTCGGACGGCTGGGCGGTGACGAGTTCCAGATCCTGCTGCCTGGAATCGACGCGCGCGACCGACTGGCGCTGTTGGCGGAGGGGATCATCGCGGCCTTGTCGCGTCCTTACGACATCCAGGGCAACGAGGTGACGATCGGTTGTTCGATCGGCATCGCCATCGCACCGCATGACGGCGAGGACTCGCATACGCTGATCCGCAATGCCGACCTGGGCCTTTATGCCGCGAAGGGCGACGGGCGCGGCGTCCACCGCTTCTATGCCGAGGCGATGCTTGAGGGTGCGCGCAGCCGCAAGCGGATGGAAGAGGATCTGCGCGTCGCCGTCGCGCAGGGTCAGTTGCGCCTCGTCTACCAACCGATCGTGTCGACCCGCGATGCGATGGTCGTCGGCTATGAGGCGCTGCTGCGCTGGGATCACCCGGTACAGGGCAATATGCCGCCTTCGCAGTTTATCCCCATCGCCGAGGATTGCGGTCTGATCGAGCAGATTGGCGAATGGGTGATGCGCACCGCCTGCACCGAGGCGGCAGGCTGGCCGCAGGCCGCCCGCGTCGCGGTCAACGTCTCCTCGATCCAGTTCGCCAAGCCGCATCTGCCCGCGCTCGTCGCGCAGGCGCTGGCACAGTCGGGACTCGCCCCATCGCGACTGGAGCTGGAGATCACCGAAAGCGTCTTCCTGAACCAAGACCAGGAATCGCACCGCCAGTTCGCCGCGTTGAAGTCGCTGGGCATCCGATTGGCGCTCGACGATTTCGGCACCGGCTATTCGTCGCTCGGCTATCTGCGCCATGCGCCGTTCGACAAGATCAAGATCGACCAGTCCTTCGTGCGCGGCGCGATCGGCACGGATAGCCGCAATGCCGCGATCATCCGTGCGATCGTGACGATGGCGGACACGCTGGGCATGGAGACGACCGCCGAGGGGGTCGAGATTCAGGACGAGATCGAGCTGATCCGCAATCTGGGGTGCAGCCATATCCAGGGCTTTGTCTATGGCAAGCCGATGGAGGCGGCCGACGTCGCCCAATCGATGAGCGAACATGGTGGTCGCGCCGAGCCGGTCGGTCTGAAATCCCATCGTCGTCCGCGCCTGAAGATCCTGCGCGCCGCCCAGATTCTTTCCGACGATGCAACGATCGACGTGCGTATCCGCGACCTGTCGGCCACCGGGACCATGATCGAGGGTCTGCCCCCCGCCTATATCGTGGGTGGAGCGGCGGTGGGCATCCGGATCGGCGCGTCGTCGCCGATCCGCGGCTATATCCGCTGGGAACGCGAAGGGCGGGTCGGCATCTCGTTCGCCACGCCGCTGCCCGAGGATCATCCCTGGCTGGACAATGCCCAGGACGCCGGGGACTCGCCGCGCCAATCGGCGTGACGGGCTCCGGTCGCGCAATCAGGGGATCGGGACGAAATAGCGAGGGGATAGGAACGCCGCGCCGCACGTTCGCGCCGTCATGACCACCCCTTCTCCCACTCCGGCCCCCACACCGGAGGGCGCATCGCCCCGCGTTCCCGCGCTCAGCCTCGTCTTCGGCTACGGCCCTGCGCTGGTTCTGCCGCTGGCCGCTCTGGCCGTCTGGGCGGGCATACCGGCGGCGCTGCTGGTCGGACAGATATGGGGCGCGGCCATCCTGATCTTTCTGGCGGGAGTCGCGCGGGGCCTGAGCTTCTTCACGCCGGGCGGCACCCATGTATCGCAGATGGCGATCATGATCCTACGCTTCTCGCTGGGATTGCTGGCGTTGATCGCGGGGCCGTCGACCGGCTTCGCGCTGCTGATCCTGGGCTATGCCTCGATCGCGCTGACCGATCCCTGGCTGGCGAGCTGGGGCGGCGCGCCGGGCCATTTCGCGCGGCTGCGTCCGCCCCAGATGGCGGTCGCGATTCTCGGGCTCGTCGGGCTGTTCCTGCTCGCCCTGCGCTGACCCGCCGAACCGAAAAAAATTTTTAGGGGCTTGCGCTTCCAGAACCCCGCGGACATCCATGCGTCGCGGCTTTTGGGCGGCCCGAACGCGCTCGCCATTCGTCGCAACCAACCCCCTCTCCACGCTTTACCCTCTTGCGGTGCCGCCCGGGATTTTCCACTATGGATAGTGGAAGAGGTCGGGGGCGGCCCCAAGCACTGGTAGGATGGGGTCATGTCGAAATGCATGATCGGATGCGCAGAAAGACCCGAAATCGGGGATTTCGGCCTCCCCCTCGTTCCAATCGCGACGCGCATGGCGCGCGGTGCTAGGGGTTGAACACCGACTCGAACGTAACAAGAACAAGGAGCGGCGTCAGTGATGGATTTCAGGGATAGCCGGGATAGCGACATGACGACTGATATGCTCGAAAAGATGGCCGCGGACACGGCTGCTCCAGTGCCGACCCCGGCGGATACCAAGTCGGTGCGCCCGCAACCCTATCCGGTCGAGGTCGACCATGCCCGCGACGCGCGGCTGACCGACTTCGGCAAGGAAACGCTGAACGACCGCTACCTCCTGCCCGGCGAAAGCTATCAGGATCTGTTCGTACGCGTGGCCTCGGCCTATGCCGACAATGCCGAACATGCCCAGCGGCTGTACGACTATATCTCGAAGCTGTGGTTCATGCCCGCGACGCCCGTCCTGTCGAACGGCGGCACGGGACGCGGCCTGCCGATCAGTTGCTATCTCAACTCGGTGCCCGACAGCCTGGACGGCATCGTCACCACCTGGAACGAGAATGTCTGGCTCGCCTCGCGCGGCGGCGGCATCGGCACCTATTGGGGCCAGGTGCGCGGCATCGGCGAGCCGGTGGGCCTGAACGGCAAGACCAGCGGCATCATCCCCTTCGTCCGGGTGATGGATTCGCTGACGCTGGCGATTTCGCAAGGTTCGCTGCGGCGCGGCTCGGCCGCCTGCTATCTCGACATCTCGCACCCCGAGATCGAGGAGTTTCTGGAAATCCGCAAGCCGAGCGGCGACTTCAATCGCAAGGCGCTGAACCTCCATCACGGCGTCCTCATTCCCGACGCCTTCATGGAGGCGGTGCGCGACGGCGCCGAATGGCATCTCAAGAGCCCGAAGACCGGCGAGGTCCGCGCCACGGTCGACGCCCGCGCGCTGTTCCAGAAGCTGGTCGAGACCCGTCTGGCGACCGGCGAGCCGTACATCGTCTTCGCCGACCATGTGAACAAGAACATGCCCAAGCACCATCGCGAGCTGGGGCTGAAGGTGTCGACCTCGAACCTGTGTTCGGAAATCACCCTGCCGACCGGCATGGACCATAAGGGCAAGGACCGCACCGCCGTGTGCTGCCTGTCCTCGCTCAACCTGGAAACCTGGGACGAGTGGAAGGACGACAAGGGCTTTATCGAGGACGTGATGCGCTTCCTCGACAATGTCCTTCAGGACTATATCGACCGTCACGAGCCGGGCATGGAGCGTGCCGCCTATTCCGCGGCGCGCGAGCGTTCGGTGGGCCTGGGCGTGATGGGCTTCCACAGCTTCCTACAGGCACGCGGCCTCCCCTTCGAGGGTGCGATGGCCAAGTCGTGGAACCTGCGGATGTTCAAGCACATCAACGCGCAGGTGAACCAGGCTTCGATGACCCTGGCGGTCGAGCGCGGACCGTGCCCCGACGCGGCCGATGTCGGCGTGATGGAGCGTTTCAGCTGCAAGATGGCGATCGCGCCGACCGCGTCGATCAGCATCATCTGCGGCGGCACCAGCGCGTGCATCGAGCCGATCCCGGCGAACATCTATACCCACAAGACGCTGTCGGGTTCGTTCGTCGTCAAGAACCCCTATCTGGAAAAGCTGCTGATCGAAAAGGCGAAGAACGCCGAATCGGTCTGGAATTCGATCCTGGAGCATGGCGGTTCGGTCCAGCATCTCGACTTCCTGAGCCAGGAAGAAAAGGACACGTTCAAGACCTCGTTCGAGATCGACCAGCGCTGGCTGCTCGAACTGGCGGGTGATCGCACGCCCTATATCGACCAGGCGCAGTCGCTGAACCTGTTCATTCCGGCGGACGTGGAAAAGTGGGACCTGCTGATGCTCCACTTCCGCGCCTGGGAGCTTGGCATCAAATCGCTCTACTATCTGCGCTCCAAGTCCGTGCAGCGCGCCGGGTTCGCGGGCTCAGGCGGCGTCGAAGCCGACAACACGATCAGCGCACCGAAGTTCGAGATCGGCGAGACGACCGATTATGACGAGTGCCTGGCGTGCCAGTGAGCGGGCTTTGAGAGCATAGGCTGCCCTCCCCCTTCCTCCCCCGAGGGGGTGGGGTGAGGGCAGCCTGATCCCTCTCCCCTTGGGAGAGGGAGGGAGCCGCATAAGCGGCGGAAGGGTGAGGGTGTTGCGTGCGTAGCTACGACAACCATCGCTCCGGTACGGTGCATCGCGCCCGTCAACTCCGCCGCGATGCATCCGAACCCGAACGCCGTTTGCTACGCGCACTGCGCGATACCTATCCGTATCTAAAATGGCGTCACCAGACGCCGCTGGGACCATTCTTCGCCGACATGCTGTGCTTTTCCGAAAAGCTGGTCATCGAGGTCGACGGCGATACGCACGCCGTCGCGGAAGGCTATGACGCGTCGCGTGAAAATTTCATGGCGAGTGAGGGGTATCGCACGGTTCGCGTGACGAACGCTGACGTGATGACCAATCTCGAAGGCGTCCTGACCCAAATCTCCTTCTCTCTCCGAGGGAAGGAAAGGGTCCGCGCGGCGCATTCGCTTGGGAAGAATGAGGGTGGATCGCCCAAGGAAAAGGGCGGCGCCGCATGACCGGCACCACCCTCACCCTTCCGCGCCCTAATGGGCGCTCCCTCCCTCTCCCGATGGGAGAGGGAGAGTATGGCTCACTCCGCCTCTTCGAACTGGTCGACGGCGTTCTGCGCGGTGGCCGACAGGCGGACCTTGTCGCCCTCGACTTCGGCGACCAGGCCGATCGGCAGGTAATGATGCTTGGCGCCCTGCCCGTCCTGGGTCTGGGGGCTGTCGTTCTTGGTCAGCTTGATGCGGTCGCCATCGACATGGTCGACAGTGCCGACATGGACGCCGTCCGCACCGATGACTTCCGCATGTTCCTTGATCTGGCTGACATCGACCATTTTGAGTCTCCTGTGTTGGGTTCGGTTTCGGAACGCGCAACGCCGGAAATGGTCGCATGACGGGTGCTACGATCATGTACGCCGTTGCGGCGATCTTAACCGGCATCGGCGCAACGCTGCTGCTGCAACTCCGCTCGCCCCGGTCGGATCAGGGCCGCTACGCCCGGCTGATCGCGGGCACCATGTTCGCCATGGGCGGGATCATTCTCGCCGGTTTCGCCACCGCTCTGCGCTCCTGGGCGAGCAGCGGCTGAACCGGCCTTCACCCTCTTCACCTCATTTGATTTGTATCCGGAGTAACCCCGATGCCTCTCCTCCAAGCCTCCAAGCAGTATAAGCCCTTCGAATATCCCTGGGCGTTCGAATTCTGGAAGCGCCAGCAACAGCTTCACTGGCTTCCCGAAGAAGTGCCGCTGGGCGAGGATTGCCGTGACTGGGCGCAGAAGCTGACCGATCATGAGCGCAATCTGTTGACCCAGATCTTCCGCTTCTTCACCCAGGCGGATGTCGAGGTGCAGGACTGCTACCACGAAAAATACGGCCGGGTGTTCAAGCCGACCGAGATCAAGATGATGCTGACCGCCTTCTCCAACATGGAGACGGTGCACATCGCCGCATACAGCCATCTGCTCGACACGATCGGTATGCCCGAGAGCGAATATGGCGCCTTCCTCGAATATGCCGAGATGAAGGACAAGCACGACTATCTACAGAAGTTCGGCGTCGACAATGACGAGGATATCGCACGCACGCTCGCCATGTTCGGCGGGTTCACTGAGGGCGTGCAGTTGTTCGCATCCTTCGCGATGCTCATGAACTTCCCGCGCTTCAACAAGATGAAGGGCATGGGCCAGATCGTCACCTGGTCGGTGCGCGACGAGTCGCTGCACTGCGAGGGCATCATCCAGTTGTTCCACGCCTTCACCAAGGAGCGCCAGTGCCTGACCAAGACGGTCAAGGATGACATCGCCGACCAGTGCCAGACGACGGTGCGGCTGGAGGACAATTTCATCGACCTGGCGTTCGAAATGGGTCCGGTCAGCGGCATGACGGCGAAGGATATCAAGAAATATATCCGCTACATCGCCGACTGGCGGTTGGGCCAGCTGGGTCTGAAGCCGATCTACATGATCGACGAGCATCCCCTGCCCTGGCTGACCCCGCTGCTCAACGGCGTGGAACATGCCAACTTCTTCGAAACTCGCGCGACCGAATATTCCAAGGCGGCGACGCGGGGCCAGTGGAACGACGTCTGGGACGCCTTCGACAAACGCCAGAAGGCCAAGACGGGCAAGGCCGCCAACGAAGAGGCGAGCGAAACCGGCGACATGTTCTCGGCCGCGGGCGTCGCGGCGGAGTGAACCGAAAGGGCGGGCTTCGGTCCGCCCTTTTTTGTTCGCGCGGAGGCGCGGAGGTTTTTGGTTCGCGCAGAGGCGCAGAGGGGAAGCGCGGCTGGCTTATTCCGGCCATCCCCCCTTCCGTTCAGCCTGAGCGTGGTCGAAGGCCAAGGGAATCCCTCCGCCCCGCAAGGCAATTACGGGCCGAAGGCCCTACCTGCTTCCCCAAAAGCGTTTACCCAGAAGGCGGCTCGCGTGGCCAAGGCTATCCCGTGCCCTTCGGCTACGCTCAGGCGGAACGGAGCGGGGCACCTACCCTGCTATAATCTTCTTCTCTGCGCCCTCCGCGCCTCTGCGCGAACCCAAAAAACTCCGCGTCTCCGCGCCTCCGCGCGAACCAACCTTCTTCGCGTCATCGCGGCTTCGCGTGAGCCAAAAATCACCGAGCACCCCGCGTTGGCGCATGGAAATCCGCCGGTTTCCCCGCAATCCACCGCAGGAACCGTGCCATATCCGGGTGGGCGCGCAACAGCGCGAAATCGGAATAACCCCGCGCCAGTTCCGCATTGGACAACGTCGCATGGATGGTCCGGTGACAGATCGGGTGCACCGGCACCGTTTTTCGCCCGCCTTCGCTCTTAGGGACCGGGTGGTGCCATTCCACCCTCATCCCGAGCCGCCGCCCGCACAGCGCGCAGGATAGCGGCTCGACACGCTCCACCCGTTGAGCGGCGGCCGCGAGCCCCGCCTTGCGCTTTACCCGTCCGACCATAACCCCGATATGGGGAGCCGGACACGCATAAAAAACGGGGTCCGGCATCACTGCCGAACCCCGTTCCTTTACGCCAACTGGATCCGATCAGGATCAGAAGTGTGCGACAACACCCGCCATCGGACGGAAGGAGTGCGCGTCGTCGAAGGTCGAAACTTCCATACGCAGGCGCAGACCCGAGTTGCCGGTCAGGCCGCCCAGACCGATGTCCTTCGGGCCGACTTCGGCGCCGACGCCGTACACGGTCGCGTGATAGTCCTGCTTCAGGTCGCCGACGACGCCCGGAGCGAAGTTGTGGAAGTTGTTCCAGCGATAGCCGACCTTGCCGTAGAACAGGCCGCTCTCACCGGCGCGGAAGCCCGCGCGGCCATAGGCGCCATACTGCCAGTCGATGTCACCCGACACGCCCTTGGCGACCGCGCCCTCGGCCCCGACGAACACCGGACCCAGCGGTACGTTGAAGCCGACGATACCTTCGACCAGCGCGCCGTCCAGATTGTAGCCCTTGGGCTGCGCGGGGATGCCGGCGACCGACTGGCGATCGAACTGCTCCCAACCACCCATGATCGCGACATAGGGCTCGATACCAAAGGCGCGGGTGCCGTCGGGAGCGGTCGCGGTGTCAGCGGCCGGGGCCGGAGCCGCCGCCGTATCGGTGGTGTTCATGTCCTGAGCCATGGCAGGCACGGCAACGAACGCAGCCGCCGCAGCGGCGACGAGGGAAAGCTTACGCATGTGAGATACCCTTCTCTTATTCTATGTGGGGCGGCGGATCGAACCGCTCAGCCCAGGCCCGCTTAACCGGCAACAAGGCCAGGGGTTGCACGGGATCTGAGATTTTTGGTCGCCTTGTCCGAACCTGTTGCACCATGGCCACAGTTCCTGTCACCAAGATGAACCAAATGGGGGCGGAATACGGCAATGGCGGATTTCCGCCACTTTTCGGCCGTGTTTCCACCCCCTCTCCTTACCGGGCAGCCGCGCAGCGCAGAGAATCACCCGTGGGGCGTGTCAAAACAACCTCACCCCCTTTACCGCGAAGATCGTGACCAAAGCCTGCATAATGGATGCCGGAGGCGACCGGCTGTCCCTTCAGCCGCATCTCGAGATCGTCGTCGAAACGCACGAGCGCGCTGTCGTCGCGATTGTCGAAGCGCACCCAGAAGCGGCTGCCATTCTCACATTGAAAAGTCGTGGAGACCATTGGCGGCAGTGCGGCCCGCGGATCAGGCATGGCCGAACAACCGACCAGCACGATCCCGCCCGCCGCCAAGGCAACAGGAAGCCGGTTCATGGCCGCAAGGCGGTATCGTCGGCCTCGTCGATGTCGCCGTCCGCGACCGTGTCGTCCTCGAAATCTTCCTGGAGATCGTCTTCGTCGATATCCTCGGCCTCCATGTCGACCGAAGCATCGCTGGTCCCGACTTCCTCCGAGTCCATGTCGATCTCGTCGATCGGCTCGTCCTCGACGCTGTCATCGCCCAGATCGGGTTCGATATCGGTCAGCAGCACGCCGTCGCTCGGGCCGTTGCGCGTCACCTCCAGAATTTCGGCGCGCTGGCTCTCGTCATAGCCTTCCTCGTCCCAGCCATCATCGCCGGGTCCTTGGCTCGGGACCTGATGTCCGCCCATCTCTGCCTCCTCTTGAACTGTGGAGGAGGAACACGGGGGCAGGCCGGGCGGTTCCCGCGCGTCGCTTATGCGGGGCGGAACATCCGCCCACGTTCGGTCATGAAGACAAAGCCAAAGGCCACGCATCCGGCGATCAGAAAGCCCAGCGTCAGCGGCTGCGTCGTCCCGTCATAGGCCTGGCCGATCCCTGCGCCGATCAGCGAGCCGATGGTGACGCTGGTAAAGCCCTGCACGCTCGACGCGGTGCCAGCGATCCGCCCCATATTCTCCATCGCCATCGACGAGAAGTTGGAGGTCGCCAGACCGAAGCACGCCATGGTGATCGCCTGGAGCACCGCGAAGACGATCAGCGACTCGCCGCCGAAATGCGCGATTCCCAGGTGGATCGCCGACACGACAATCAGGATCGTGACCGAGCTGTGGCTGATGAGCCGCGTACCCAGCCGCATGACGATCCGCGAGTTGAGCAGGTTCGCCGCCGCCATCGTGACCGAGGTCGTGGCAAAGATCAGCGCGAGCAGCTTTTCGCGACCGAAGGTCTGCGCCATGATCGGCTGCACCGAATTGAGATAGCCGTACAGCGCCGCCATCAGCGCGGTGGCCGCCAGTGTATAGCCCAGCGACAGCCGGTCCCCGAGCGTCTCGCGCCATCCGCCGACGATCCGCGACAGTGAAATGGGCAGTTGCGCCTCGGGCGCCAGCGTCTCGGGCATCCGCAGCGAGAACCAGGCAAGGACCAGCGCGGCGAGCGCGGCGATCGTCCAGAAGATCAGCCGCCAATTGCCGAACAGCAGCACCAGCTCTCCAAACGCAGGCGCCAGAATCGGCACGATCATGAACACCATGAAGGCAATCGACATGACCTGCGCCATGGCCCGCCCGTGATAGCAGTCGCGGACCAGCGCCACCGTCGCCACCCGCGTCGCCGCGATCGCTGCCCCGGCGCATACCCGCGCGACCAGCAACAGGGTAAAGCTGCCGGCCACCGCGGACGCGCCATTGGCAACGATATAGATGACCAAAGCGACGATCAGCACCCGCCGACGCCCATAGCGATCCGCCAGCGGCCCATGCACCAGCTGCGCGACCCCGAACCCGATCAGGAAGGCGGTGACGACGAACGGCCGCGCAGCGGGCGACGCCCCCAACGCCTCCCCGATGGCGGGCAGCGCGGGCAGCATCGAATCGATCCCCAATGCGGTCAGCGCCATCAGCGCTGCGATCAGCAGGACGAATTCGACAAAGCCGATAGGCGCGCCGGGGGGCTCGGCGGCGACGGGCGTCACCGGATCAGCGGAACGGGATTCGGACATGATGCCTGCCCCATAAGGGAGATGGACGGAGAGGGGAACCGGGAAAACCCGGCTGGCGCCTCATGGTTGCCCTTCCGACTTTCAAGGTCAGCCGGGTTTGGCCGCATCGTAATAATGATTCTGCCCTTCATCGGTCAGGCGATCGGCCAGGACCAGACCGCACCCCTGCAACCGCGCGGCATAGGCCTCCACGCCCAGCGACCGGGACATGTGCCCGGTCAGGCTGTCGCGCCATTCGCATCGCTGGTGCGGGGCACTGAACAGGAAGCGTCCACCCGGTTCCAACGCCTTCGCCACCTTCGCCAGCAGCCTGTCCTGATCGGCCTCCGCCAACAGGAACATCAGGCCGATCGCCACGACACCGGCAAAGCGCCGCCCGAAAAACGCGCTGTCCTGCACCGGCTCGCAAAGGGCGGGCATGTCGGAAAAATTGCTCCGATAGGCGGCGATGAGCGACGGGGACGCATCGATCCCCCACACCGCAAAGCCTTCGCCGACCAAAGCCTGCGCGATCGGCATCCCGGAGCCGCAGCCCAAATCCAGGATCGCCGTCGATGGCGGGAAGGCGTCCATTGCCCAGCAGCGAACGACATTCGCGCCGACCTCCGAACGGATCGCCATGAACGTCTTCGCAACGGCGTCCCAGCCTTCGGACGTGTCGGTCGTCACCCCATGGCTCCTTCCAGCATTGCCGCGCTCTTCGCACCGACAGCGCCATCCATCTGTTAAAGGCGGACATTCAGCGTGGCTAAAGCATAGCGGGCCGACAATCCCCGGCCAGCCATATCGGCCCACAGGACGCGTAAGGAGTTTACCCCATGTCCATCCTGTCCCGCTCCCCCCTTGCCCTTCCGCTCGTCGCGGCCCTGGCGCTGTCGGCCTGCGATCGGCCCAACCCGGGTACGTCGATCACGGTGAACAGCTCGGATGGCGAAACGCTGGCGTCGGTCGACGGCAAGTCGGGAGAGGTGAAGCTGGACCTGCCCGGCTTTTCGGGGGCGTTCAAGCTGCCCAAGGTGTCGCTGGAGGCCGATAATTTCGAGCTGAACGGCGTGCACCTCTATCCGGGGTCGAAGATCCGCAATGTCGATGTCGGCAATGGCCGCGACAAGGCGTTCACCATGACCTTCGACAGCCCGGCCGATCCTGCGACCGTGCGCGACTGGTTCCGCGACAAGATGGGCCAGGCGGACTTCACGCTGACGGATCAGGGCGGTGCACTGGTCGGCAGGACGGCGGAGGAAAAGCCGTTCCGTGTCGACCTTAGCCCGGCGGGCAGCAACCGATCGACCGGGACGATCACGTTAGGCGGATAAGTCGCCCTGTTCCGAAAATTCAGGCACGCTATACAGATGACAGCCTGTTAGATTTTCTGGACATATTGCCATGACCGACACCCGCTCCGCCGAGGTTCCGACGCTCAGCCTCGCCGACCAGGACCGCGATCCCGAGGGCTTTGCCGCCGCGCTGGGCGAATCCTTCGAGCGGTTCGGCTTCGCCATCGTTGCGGATCATGGCGTCCCCGCCGGGCTGATCGACCGCGCCTGGGCGCAGACCAAGGCGCTGTTCGACCTGCCCGAGGAGGAGAAGCGCCGTTACCATGTCCCCGGCGGCGGCGGCGCGCGCGGTTATACCCCGTTCAAGACCGAGATCGCCAAGGACGCCAAGGTCGTCGACCTGAAGGAGTTCTGGCATGTCGGCCGCGAACTGCCCGAGGGCCACGCTTATGCTGACCGGATGCCGGCCAATATCTGGCCCGACCAGCCGGAGGGGTTCCGTGAGGATTTCGTCACGCTGTTCTCGGCATTCGATCGCGCGGGCGACCGGCTGCTTTCGGCGATCGCGCGGCATCTGAAGCTCGATCCGCACTGGTTCGATCCGGCGGTCAAGGACGGCAACTCCGTGCTGCGCCTGCTCCATTACCCGCCGATCTCCGCGGATGCGGAAGGGGTGCGCGCGGGTGCGCATGAGGATATCAACCTCATCACCCTGCTGCTCGGCGCGGAGGAAGCGGGCCTCGAATTGCTCGACCGCGATTCGGGCGAGTGGCTGGCAATCCGTCCGCCCGAGGGCGCGATGGTGGTCAATGTCGGCGACATGCTCCAGCGGCTGACCAACCATGTCATGCCCTCGACCACCCACCGCGTGGTCAATCCGCCGGTCGAGCGGCGCGGCTGCTCGCGCTATTCTATGCCCTTCTTCCTGCATCCGGCGCCCGATTTCCTCATCAAGACGCTGCCCGGCACGGTCAGTGAGGGGCATCCGGATCGTTACCCGGAGCCGATCACGGCGCATGACTATCTGTTCGAGCGGTTGGTGGAGATCGGGTTGATCAAGAAGTGATAGTGCGGGCTCGGTGAGACACCGCCCTCCCCCATCCCCTCCCGTTTACGGGAGGGGAGCGGCTAGGACGACGGTTTGAATTTTTCCAACTAAAAACTCCCCTCCCGCAGGCGGGAGGGGCTGGGGGAGGGTGAGGAGCCTCGCAGAGACCTACCCCACCCCCAAACAATCACCCCAGAATATGCATCAACAGCGGCTGCCCGACCAAACTCTGGCTCCCACGCAACCGCTCCAATGCCTGGGCGACCGCACGTTCCGGACCCTCATGGGTCACGATCGCGATCATCACGCCGCCATCCGCCGCCTCGCCGCGCTGGATCAGGCTTTCGATCGAGACCCCCGCATCGCGCATCGCGGCGGCGATCTCGGCCAGCACGCCGACCTTGTCCTGCACGGTGAAGCGCAAATAGGCGCGGCCACGCCGTTCGCCGCTATCGGCCTTGGCCGCCGGGATCAGCTCGTGCGCGGGCATGGCGAAGGACGCGCCATATTCGCCGCGCGCGATGTCGATCAGGTCGGCGACCACCGCGCTGGCCGTCGGGCCATCGCCTGCGCCGGCACCTTGGAACAGCAACCGCCCGACGAAATTGCCCTCAGCGACCACCGCATTGGTCGAGCCGGTGACATGCGCCAGCGGATGGTCGAGCGGAACCAGATGCGGGTGGACCCGCTGGAACAGGCCGTTGGCGCCTTCCTCCGCCACCCCGACCAAGCGGACGCGGTACCCCAGAGACGCCGCCTGCGCGATGTCGGCGGCCAGCACATGGCGCACGCCGCCGATCGCGACATCGGCAAAGGCAGGCTGCGTCCCAAAGGCGATCGCGGCCAGGATCGACAGCTTGTGCGCGGCATCGACACCGTCGATGTCGAAGCTGGGGTCGGCCTCGGCATAACCCAGCGCCTGCGCCTCGCTCAGCACCTCGGCGAAATCGCGGCCTTCGGCTTCCATCTTCGACAGGATGAAATTGCAGGTTCCGTTGAGGATGCCATAGACGCGCGCAATGGCGTTGGCCGCCGCGCCCTCTCGCAAGCCCTTAATGACCGGGATGCCGCCCGCGACCGCCGCCTCGAATTTCAGGGCTGCATTCGTTTCCTCCGCCTTCTGCGCCAGTTCCAGCCCATGATGCGCCAACATCGCCTTGTTCGCGGTCACGAAGCCCCGCCCGGCCCCCAGGGCGGTGCGCGCCAGCGTCAGCGCCGGGCCGTCCGACCCGCCGATCAGCTCGACCACCACATCGGCATCGGGATGCGAAGCCAGCGCGGCGGTGTCATCCACCCAGGCGAAGCGCGACAGGTCGACACCGCGATCTTTGGTCCGGTCGCGCGCCGAGACGGCAACGATCTCGATCGGGCGACCGGCACGCCGGGTAATCAGGTCGCGGTTCGCATCGAGCAGGCGAATGACGCCGCCCCCCACCGTTCCCAATCCCGCCAAAGCCACTCGCAAAGCATCGCCCATCGTCCAAATCCTGTATCCGGAGCGTTTGTTGAGTGCAGGCGGGTAGCGGATAGAAATGGTCGCTGTCGAGCCGGCCAGCGACCTTTTATTGCTTGGGGGCAGCCAAGCCGCTAAGGGCTGTTCATGATTTCCCCCGATTTCGTGGTCATCGACGTCGAAACCGCCTGTTCGCGGACCAGCAGCATCTGCCAGATCGGCATCGTCGGCTATGCGGCGGGCGTCGAGGTGCTGGCCTATGAAACCCTGGTCGACCCATGCGACGAATTCAGCGCCTTTAATATCAACATCCATGGCATCACCGCCGACCATGTGCTGGGCCAGCCGACCTTCGCCGCGCTGCATTCCGAACTGGCAGGGCATCTGGGTGGTCGCGTGACGGTGGCGCATTCGGGATTCGACAAGGGGGCGCTCGGCCGCGCCTGCGAGCGCGATGCCCTGCCCCCCATCGCCGCGCGCTGGCTGGACAGCGTGACAATCGCCCGGCGGGCCTGGCCGGAACTGCCCAATCACAAGCTCAATACGCTGGCGGCGTTCCTCGAACTGGAACATCGCCACCACGACGCGCTCAGCGACGCGCGGGCGGCGGGCCAGGTGGTTCTGCGCGCGATGGCCGCGACGGGCATGACGCTGGCCGACTGGTTCCTGCCGCCGCCGTCGGCACGGTCGCGGCGGCAGGCCCTGCGCTGAAAGGCGTGAAATCCGGGCGCGCCTAGGGTTCAAGATGCCCCCGCGGCCCCTGCCCATCGAGGGCGATGGGAATGCGGTCGCCTTTGTCGCGCATCTTGTCGGCCAGCTTGCTGATCCCGATCCGCGCCTCATTGGCGAGCAGCAGCGCGGGCGTCATCAGATCGAACCCGACCTGACATCCGCCTTGCCGCGCCGCGCATGGTGTGGGCGACGCCCGCAACGCCCCCATACCCGTCAGTTGAGGATTGGAGGGCGTCGGTCCGGTTGGCGGCTCATCGCGGATCTGCGGAACCCGGTCATCGGCCTGACGCCGCCCGCAGACGATGATGTCCTCCCTCGATCCGCCAGAAGCCGGACAGGGATCACGCGCGAGGATAGAGAAGCGCTCGCTTCCCGGTGCCGGCGGCGCGGCGGGGGCAGCCTGCATGGCGATCAGCAGCAGCGGGATCATGGACCTTCCCCTTCGATCATGGCGCGGGCTTGCGCAGCGTCGGCTTGCCGCCGCTGCCCTTGGCATTGGTGTCCATCGCGACCCCCGCAAAGCCGCCGCCGACCTGAAAGGGCGACAGGTCCTTGACCGGCGTGGTCCGGGCGAGCAGCCGGGTCCGCTCCTCCATCACGCCTTCATGCCGGGGATCGCCGGGTTCGGGCGGCACCTCGAAGGGAATGCGGAAGCGATCGGCGTTGCGACGGCCGCAAACGGTGATGTCGGTGGCGTTGGGGTCGTAGTCGCAGCGCGTCTCGACGCTGGTCAGCCGCCGGGTCTGGGCGAGGATCGTGTCGACCGAGGGTGGCGCGGCTCCGGCATCGCCCCCCTGCCCCGCCATTCCCGCCATCACCATGACCAGCATCGTCGCAATCATGACGCTCTCCCGGCATCGTCCGCCCCTCCGCCTGAAGACGGGGGCGAACCCGAACATGCCGGGTTTCTCGACCGACCGCCAGCGTCATGACGGCCTGGTGTCGATCAGGGTTCGAGATGGCCTTGTGGTCCCGGACCATCGAGCATGATCGGCACCCGCTTGCTCTTGTCACGCAACCCCTCGGCCAACTTGCTGAGCCCGGCTCGCGCCTCATTCGCGAGCATCAGGCGTGCACGCTAATCAATCGCGGTGCGAAACAGGGTGCGCGGCTTGCTGGTGCAATATTTGTCGCCGACCACCGCGCAATAGCTGCCATCATTGGCAAAGGCCCGCGCCTTGGAGTCGGTCGGCACCGCATGGCTGGGCGTCAGGCGATAGGGCGAGGCACGCTTGCCGCCATGGCAGCTGGACAAGGTGCAGGACGAAGTCAGACGTGGCAGGGACAGCCTGTGCTCCTGCTCCGGAACTGGAGCGGCCCATAGCAACAGCAGCGGCGCCATCATCACTCTCCCCTTGCTTCTATCTGTCCCTATTCGCCCTTTTTGATGTCAGTCCTGCCCGACCGGCGCGACGCCGAGGCGCGGAATCTCGATCGCAGGGCAGCGGTCCATCACGACCTTCAGCCCGGCCGCCTCGGCACGCGCGGCGGCGGCGTCGTTGACGACGCCCAATTGCATCCAGACCGCCTTGGCCCCGATCGCGATCGCCTCGTCCACGACGTCGCCCGCCGCCTCTGACCGGCGAAATATATCGACGATGTCGATGGGGTCGCCCAGCTGGCCCAGTTCGCGAAAGACGAACTCGCCATGGACATGCTCGCCGGTAATCTGCGGATTGACCGGGATCACGCGGTAGCCATGGTCCCGCAACCGCTTCATCACGCCGTAGGACGGACGGTCCGGCCGATCCGAAGCGCCGACCAGCGCAATGGTCCGCGCATTCGCCAACAGATCGCGGATATCGTCATCGGCAGTCAACGGCATGGACACATCCCCTGTTGGCCGCCCCCCGAATCAGGATTCGGACGAAAATGGCGGGCTATCGAGCCTCAACGCCCCGCCATGCCGCCGGTTTCATGCCTGGCCGTCCAGCCAGCCCGCGATCCGTTCCGCGAGCGGCGCAAAGACCGCGTCTCCCTCCCCGGCCGCAGGCGGCTCCCCTGCGTCGGAGGCGGTGCGAATCGCGATGGTCAGCGGCACCCGGCCCAGGAACGGGATGCCCAGCTCCTTCGCCGCCGCCTCGGCCCCGCCTGATCCGAACGGATCCGACATGCCGCCGCAATGCGGGCAGCAATAACCCGCCATATTCTCGACCAGACCGATGATCGGCACCCCGGCCTTGGCGAACAGATCGATCGCACGGCGCGCGTCGATCAACGCCAGGTCCTGTGGCGTCGAGACGATCACCGCCCCCGCCGGGCGATGCTTCTGCACCATGGTCAGCTGCACGTCGCCGGTACCGGGCGGCAGGTCGAGCACGAGAAGCTCGGTCGCACCCCAGTCGCCATCGACCAGTTGGCTGAGCGCGCCCGCCGCCATCGGCCCGCGCCAGGCGATCGCCTTGTCCGGCTCGACAAGCTGCCCCATCGACAGGAGGGAAACGCCAAAGCGCGTGGGCACCGGTTGCAGCTTGCCGTCCTGCGCGACGGGCTTCACCCCCTCGGCCGCCATCAGGCGCGGCTGTGACGGGCCATAGATATCGGCATCGACCAGCCCGGTCTTGATGCCGCGCCGCGCCAGCGCGATGGCGAGATTGGCCGACAGGGTCGACTTGCCCACCCCGCCTTTGCCGCTGGCCACCGCAAGGATGCGCCGCTCGCGCTTCTCGGCGGTCAGGACGACGCGCACATCCTCGACGCCGGGCTGCATCGCGGCAGCCTTCACCTCTTGCTCCAGCGCCTGCCGCCCCGCCCCGTCCAGCCCGGTGGTGTCGAGCACGACCCCCGCCCGTGTGCCCTCCATCCGCACGTTCGCGCGCTTGCCCGCCACCGCGGCGACCGCCGCCTTTACCGTCTCGATAATGCTCATAGGCCGCAGATAGGACGCGATACGCGGCTTGGCACTGTTTTTGTCGGCGAACCGTTCCTATAACGATGAGTATGAGAAAGCTGACGGGCCGGTTTCAACGCCCCCCCATCCTAGCCGCCAACACGCCAAAAGGCCCGTGGGGCGGGTCCGGCGAGGACCCCGACGGTGGCCCCCGCAACCCGTGGGCGGTGCCGCCGGGCGGCCGCAAGGCGCCGGGCAAGTCCACCGCGCTGGACGAGTTCATCCGCAAGGCGCGCGGATCGGGCGGCGGCCCCGGCGAAGGGCCGGGCGGCCCTGGCGGCAGCTTTGGCGGGATTCCAGGCGCGCCGGGCGGGCGCACGCTCTGGGCGATCGGCGCGGCCATCCTGATCGGTATCTGGGTGCTTTATACCTCGATCCACCCGATTGGTCCGCAGCAGCGCGGCGTCGTCACCTATTTCGGTCGCTATACCGGCATTCTGGATCCGGGCATCCAGATCACTGCCCCCGCCCCGATCGCCAGCGTCCGGGTGCTGGACGTGCAGAAGATCCGCACCGAGAATTTTCCCGAAGGATCGGGCGAGAATCTGGTCCTGACCAGCGACCAGAACATCATCGACCTGACCTATTCGGTCCGCTGGGACATCGCCAATCCGCGCGACTATGCCTTTCGTCTGGCGCAGCCGCAGGAAACCGTGCGCGCCGCGGCCGAAAGCGCGATGCGCGCGGTGATCGCCGATACCTCGCTCGACCAAGCGCTGGGTTCGGGCCGCACCGGCATCGAACAAAAGGTCCAGGAACTGACACAGGCCATTCTGAACGAATATCGTTCGGGCGTGCGGATTCAGGGTGTGGCGATCAAGCAGGCCGCGCCGCCGCAGCAGATCGTCGACGACTTCAACAAGGTGACGGTCGCGCAGCAGCGCGCGGTGGCCGACGTCAATCAGGCGCGTTCCTATGCGCAGCAGGTGGTGGCCCGCGCGCAGGGCGAAGCGGCGCAGTTCGACAAGGTGTATGAACAATATCGCCTGGCCCCCGAAGTGACCCGCCGCCGCATGTATTACGAGACCATGGAGGCCGTGCTGGCCAAGTCGGACAAGACCATCGTCGAGACGCCGGGCGTCGTTCCCTATCTGCCCTTGTCCAAGGGGCAGGCCAAGCCGCTGCCGCCCGAAATCACCGCAACGGCCCCCAGTGCGACGGCCGGCACCGCGCAGGGAGGTGGCCAGTGAACGGCCTGCCCCATGGCCTGACCGCGCGGAACCCGATCGTGCTGGGCGTCGCCCTGCTGATCGCGGTCATCATCGCGGCATCGACCTTCGCCATTGTGCCCGAGACCAGGCAGGCGGTGATCTATCGGTTCGAACAGCCGCGCCGGGTGGTCAACGGCTATCGACCCGGCGAAGACCTGGGCAATAGCGGCGCGGGTCTGATCGCGCGCATTCCCTTCGTCGACCGGATCGTCTGGGTCGACAAGCGCGTACTCGACCTCGACCTGGAAAAGACCCAGGTGTTGTCGACCGACCAGCTGCGGATGAATGTCGATGCCTTTGCGCGTTTCCGAGTCACCGATCCGCGCCGGATGTTGGCGACGGCGGGCGGCGTCGACGGCGTCATCAACCAGCTTCGGCCGATCTTCGGCTCGGCGCTGCGCAACGAACTGGGCAAACGGCGCTCGTCCGAACTGCTCAGCCCCGAGCGTGGTCAGGTGATGGATGCGATCCAGGTGCGACTCGACCGGATCGCGCGCCAGTACGGCGTCCAGATCGTCGATGTCCGCATCAAGGAGGCCGAGCTGCCGCCGGGCACCCCGCTGCAAAGCGCCCTCGCCCGGATGCAGACCGCGCGCCAGCAGGAAGCGATCACCATCGCCGCGCAAGGCCAGAAGCAGGCGCAGATCGTGCGTGCCGATGCCGATGCCGAGGCCGCGCAAATCTATGCGCAGGCGTTCGGCAAGGATCCGAACTTCTATGATTTCTACCGTGCGATGCAGTCCTATCGCCACACATTCGGCGCGGACGGCAACAATCAGGAACGCGGGGCCACGCAGATCATTCTGTCGCCCGAGAACAGCTATCTGAAGGAATTCACCGCGCCGGGCCGATAGGTGGATATCCCACCTTTCCGCTCGTTCATATTCAAGCGTCGTTCAGCCAAACCGTGGCAAATAGGTCACGGTCAAACTGAATTTTCTTTGAGAGGACCCTAGCCCAGTGCGCTACGCCTACGCCATTACCAGTGCGCTCCTCCTCGGTGGCGCGACCGCGACCCTGGCCCTTCAGCCCGGAACCGCCCAGGTCGCGCAGAACGAACCCGGTGCGATCCAGGCGGTCGCCCCGCGTGCCGGCGCTCCGATGAGCTTTGCCGACATGGTCGCCAAGCTCCAGCCCGCCGTCGTCAACATCTCGACCAAGCAGTCGATCACCACCAAGCAACAGGCGAACCCGTTCGCCGGTACGCCATTCGAGGGCTTTTTCGGCCAGTTCGGCGGCCAGGCCGGACCGCAGCCGCAGAAGCGTGAGGGCATGTCGCTGGGCTCGGGCTTCCTGATCTCGCCGGACGGCTATATCGTCACCAATAACCACGTCATCGCGCCGGGCGCGGCGGGCGCGTCGGTCGATTCGATCACCGTGACGCTCAACGACCGCAAGGAATATACCGCCAAGGTCGTCGGCCGCGACGAAACCTCCGACCTCGCGGTCCTGAAGATCGACGGCAAGAACCTGCCCTTCGTCCGCTTCGGCGACTCGTCGCGCGCACGGCCAGGCGACTGGGTGCTGGCGATCGGCCAACCCTTCGGCCTGTCGAGCACCGTGACCGCCGGCATCGTCTCGGCTGTACACCGCGTCACGGGTCAAGGCGGCGCGAACGATCGCTTCATCCAGACCGACGCCGCGATCAACCAGGGCAATTCCGGTGGCCCGATGTTCGACATGAACGGCAATGTGATCGGCATCAACAGCCAGATCTATTCGCAGTCGGGCGGCAATATCGGCATCGGCTTCGCCATCCCGGCCGAGGACGCCAAGCCGATCATCGACCGGCTGATGAAGGGCCAGAAGATCGAGCGCGGCTATCTGGGTGTGCAGATCGGCGGGCCGGTCACCGACGATGTCGCCGCATCGCTGGGCGTGCCCAAGGGCCAGGGCGAGATCATCGCCAAGGTCGAACCCGCCGGTCCCGCCGCCAAGGCCGGGCTGAAGGCGTTCGACGTCGTGACCAAGGTCAACGGCCAGTTGGTGACGCCCGAGCAGACCCTGTCCTATCTGATCGCGAACGTCCCGCCGGGCGGCCGGGTCAACCTGGAGGTGCTGCGCAACGGCAAGCCAGTGTCGCTTACCGCCACCGCCGCGACCCGCCCGTCGAACGAGGAACTGCGCTCGACCCTGGGTGACGGCTCGGACGCCTTCCCCGACGAGGACGACGATGCGCAGGCCACCCCGACGCCCGGTGGCGGTCTGGGCCTGGCGGTACAGGTGCTGACCCCTGCGATCGCGCGCGCGATCAACGTCGATCCGTCGACGCAGGGCGTGGTCGTCGCGGCGGTCGATCCGTCGAGCGACGCGGCGTCCAAGCTGAAGCGCGGCGACGTCATCACGGCGGTCAACGGCACCCCTGTGCGCAGCGCCGCCGATCTCCAGCAGGTCGTCGCCGCCGCCAAGGCCGCAGGCCGTCCGCAGGTGCTGGCGCAGATCACGCGTGGCAAGATCGCCGGTGCGCTGATACCGCTGCGGATCAAATAAGGCGTCTGCCTCGATAGGCAGCCATGAAAAGGCCGTCGTGTATCCGCACGGCGGCCTTTTGCTATTCCCGCCCCCGTCTGGCGCGGTACAATGCCCGTCATGGACGGCATCTTCATCGGCATGGGCGGCGGCCACCGCCAAATGATCGACCTCAAGCGGGCAAACCGGCACGGCCTGATCGCGGGCGCGACCGGCACCGGCAAGACGGTGACGCTGCAAACCATGGTCGAGGGCTTTTCGCGCGCAGGGGTGCCCAGCTTCGTCGCGGACGTGAAGGGCGATCTGTCGGGCCTGGGCATGGCGGGATCGGCGATGGGCAAGACCCATGCCGCCTTCGCCGCGCGCGCCGCCGAACTGAGCATGACCGACTGGTCCTATGAGGCCACGCCCGTGCAGTTCTGGGACCTGTTCGGCCAACAGGGCCATCCCGTCCGCGCCACCGTGTCCGAGATGGGACCGCTGCTGCTCGCCCGCATGATGGGGCTGAACGAGACGCAGGAGGGCGTGCTGACCATCGCCTTCCATATGGCGGACAAGGAGGGGCTGCTGCTCCTCGACCTGGATGATCTCCAGGCGATGCTGGCCGAATGCGCCGCGCGGGCCGACGAGTTGACGACCACCTATGGCAATGTCTCGAAACAGTCGGTCGGTGCGATCCAGCGCGCTTTGCTTCAGTTGCGCACCCAAGGGGGCGAGCATTTCTTCGGCGAACCCGCCCTCGAATTGACCGATCTGATCGCGGTCGATGATTCGGGGCGCGGCGTGGTCAACATTCTGGCTGCCGACCAACTGATGGCCAGCCCCAAGCTCTACGCTACGTTCCTGTTATGGCTGCTGTCCGAACTGTTCGAGCAGCTTCCCGAGATCGGCGACCCCGACAAGCCCAAGCTGGTCTTCTTCTTCGACGAAGCGCATCTGCTGTTCGACGACGCCGCGCCCGCGCTGGTCGACACGATCGAACGGGTCGTCCGGCTGATCCGGTCGAAGGGCGTCGGCGTCTATTTCGTCACCCAGAACCCGATCGACGTGCCCGACAAGATCGCTGGGCAACTCGGCAACCGGGTCCAGCACGCGCTGCGCGCCTTTACCCCGCGCGATCAGGCCGCGGTGCGATCGGCGGCGGAAACGTTCCGCGCCAATCCCGGCATCGACGTCGCGAGCGCGATCACCGAATTGAAGGTCGGCGAAGCGCTGGTCTCGCTGCTCCAGCCCGACGGATCGCCCTCGCCGGTCGAGCGCGCGCTGATCGCTCCGCCGCGCAGCCGGGTCGGCCCCGCCACGCCCGAGGAGCGCAAAGTGCTGATCGAAACCGATGCGGTCGGTGCGAAGTACGATCAGCCGCTCGACCGCGAATCGGCCGAGGAACTGCTCGCCGCCAAGACCCAGGAAGCCGCCGCTGCGGCGGTGGAGGCTAAGGCGGAAAAACAGGCGGCACAGCAAGCCAAGGCCGACGCGAAGGCCGCCAAGGAGGCCGAACGCGCCCGCATCGCCGAACAGCGCGCGGCGGCCAACTCCCCCTGGGCCAAGATGGCGACCAGCGCGGCGCGCTCGGCCAGTTCGTCGATCGGGCGGCAGGTCGCCAACGAGATCGGCAAGCAGATGTTCGGCGGCGGCTCGCGCCGGCGGTCGAGCAGCGGCGGCGGGATCGTCGGCACGGTGGTGCGCGGGGTGCTCGGGAATCTGTTCCGGGGATAGTGGTCCCGGCGTAGCGAAGTCGAAGGCCACGGGAGTCGACTCACTCCAAACGCGCACCCCGGTAAAGGCCGGGGTCCAGTGGCCATGGGCCATCGAAGGCACGGCATCTTTGCCTTCCCGCAACGGGTTCGCCCATTACGCGCTTCGCGGGATCTGGACCCCGGCCTCCGCCGGGGTGGGGCCTCGAGGACTTTGGCGGGGGTGAATTGCGTGGCCTTCGACTTCGTTCAGGCTGAACGGGGGTTGGGAGGGATATTTCCCCGCTCCCGCCGAGCGAGGTCGAAGCGCATTCCCCGCACGAAATGCTAGGCGAGCGCCCCACCTTCTGCCACATCTGCGCGCATGAGCCGCACCCCCATGACCGACCGCCCCGTCGCCGAACTCACCCTTCGCGGCATCGCGCTGGGCGCGATCATCACCCTGTTGTTCACCGCCGCCAATGTCTATCTGGGGCTTAAGGTCGGGCTGACCTTCGCCACCTCGATCCCGGCGGCGGTCATCTCGATGGCTATATTGCGCTATCTGCCGAACAGCTCGGTGCTGGAGAATAATATCGTCCAGACGGTCGCCTCGGCAGCGGGCACGCTGGCGGCGATCATCTTCGTGTTGCCGGGCCTGGTGATGATCGGCTGGTGGCAGGGTTTCCCTTACTGGCTGACTGCCGGGATCACCGCGACGGGCGGCATTCTCGGCGTCATGTTCTCGGTACCCTTGCGCCGTGCACTCGTCGTCGACACCGACCTTCCCTATCCCGAAGGCCGAGCCGCCGCCGAGGTGCTGAAGGTCGGCGCGGGCAGCCGTGAGGGCGAGGTGGAGAGCGCGACCGGCCTGCGGTTGATCGTCGTCAACGCCGTTGCCTCGGCCGCGTTCGCGATCCTGACCCAGACCAAGCTGGCGGTGGCCGAAGCGAGCGTCTGGTTCCGCACCGGCGCGGGGGCGACCGGGATTTCGGGCGGATTGTCCTTCGCGCTGATCGGGGTCGGTCATCTGGTCGGCCTTTCGGTCGGCGTGGCGATGCTGGCGGGCATCGCCATCGGCTGGTGGGTGGCGCTGCCCATCCTGACCGCCATGGCCCCCTCGACCGGGCCGGTCGCGGAGTGGGCAGGCGGTATCTTTAGCCGCGACGTGCGCTTTCTGGGCGCGGGCGTGATCGGGGTGGCGGCGATCTGGACGCTGCTCAAGATCATCGGGCCGGTCATCGGCGGCATCCGCTCCTCGCTCGCCGCCGCCTCCGCCAAGCGCGATGGGGCCGTGCTGGCGATCGGCGAGCGCGACCTGCCGATCGGGATCGTTACCATCGTCGCATTGGCGACGCTCGTCCCCATCGCGGGGCTGCTCTGGTCGGTGATCGCAGGCGGCCCACTGGCCGCGTCGGGCGTGGCGCTGATCGGTGGCGCGCTGCTGTTCATCCTGCTCATCGGCCTCGTGATCGCGGCCGTGTGCGGCTATATGGCGGGCCTGATCGGCGCGTCGAACAGCCCGGTGTCGGGCATCGGCATCCTGTCGGTCCTTGCCGCCGCGCTCCTGCTCGTCGGGCTGTTCGGACGTGGAACCTCGCCCGAGACGACACAGGCGCTGGTCGCCTATGCCCTGATCGTCACCGGCGTCGTGTTCGGGGTGGCGACCATCTCCAACGACAATCTTCAGGACTTGAAGACCGGCGAGCTGGTCGGCGCAACGCCGTGGAAACAGCAGGTGGCGCTGGTCATCGGTGTCGTCTTCGGCAGCCTGGTGATCCCGCCGGTGCTCGACCTGCTCAACGCCACGCTCGGCTTTGCCGGCACGCCGGGTGCAGGGCCGAACGCACTGTCCGCCCCGCAGGCCGCGCTGATCTCTGCGCTAGCCAAGGGCGTGCTGGGCGGCGATCTCAACTGGGCGATGATCGGGGTCGGGGCGCTGGTCGGCGTCGGGGTGATTATTGTCGACGAGCTTTGCGGCAAGCTGGGATGGCTACGCCTGCCGCCGCTGGGCGTGGGGCTGGGAATCTATCTGCCCATGTCGGCGACGCTGCCGGTCGTGATCGGCGCGACCATCGGCCATGTCTATGACCGCTGGGCCAAGCGCAGCGCGAACCCGGAGGCTGCCGAGCGGTTGGGCGTGCTCGCCGCGACGGGGTTGATCGTGGGTGAGAGCCTGTGGGGCGTCGGTTTTGCGGGGATCGTGTACCTGACCAACTCGGACGCGCCGCTGGCGTTGGTCGGGGACGGCTTTGCCACCCCGGCGCTGGTCGGGGGGACGATCCTGTTCCTCGGGATCGTGGCGGCGCTATATCGCTATACGCGCCGTCAGGTCGTGGCCCTGCCGCCAGCGGCCATTCCTCCCCTGTAAGGGGAGGTGGCAGGCCGAAGGCCTGACGGAGGGGTGTCCCGCTATCGATAGGGGTGACACCCCTCCACCATCCTGCGGATGGTCCCCCTCCCCTTGCAGGGGAACTGTTTACACGGGCCGCATTTGGGATTCATGTCTGTCGCTGTGATTTGAGACGGGGAGGATTGGATGCGTTGTCCGAAGTGTGAGGG